>Ga0209536_100011680_pt1 | contig 12838 bp, 11 predicted proteins | sample DeeMarSeWOR28_12_FD_187461 | JGI IMG/M metagenome (GOLD analysis project Ga0209536, IMG submission 187461) | Marine sediment microbial communities from White Oak River estuary, North Carolina - WOR-2-8_12 (SPAdes) (version 2) | ecosystem: Environmental > Aquatic > Marine > Intertidal zone >...
TCCGAACCGTTTCTGAACGGGATTGTTTTCGTTTCTTTGCCATCATTGTGATCACTCTTTCATCGAACGCATCTAGACTAAAGGTGATTCTAGAAAGGTCTGATGATTTTGTGTTGTCTGATGGCATTTTTTCGATTCACCGACAAAATTTTCTGCTTACTTTAATCATTTTTGTCTGTCTATTTAAATGTTTGCATGAGTGATCATTTGATGCATCACTGAAGATGCATAGATTTATAAATGAAGAGGATCTTATAATATTCATATGTCATACTTGTGTCATATCGATATTATAGGGTTGAGTGTGTGAAATGTTAGAACTTTATACCCCTGAATATGAAGTAATAAATACCAAAGAACGCATCACCATTGATTTACTAAGAGATGGTCAAGAATTTCTTGAACAGTTCGATATTAATCCTAATTTTTTGTTGGATACCATTTCAATCGTTTATAAATATTTGAGAAATAATAGGAAGATTCCCCATAATCTTTATAAATTCTTTATAGCAGCATACTATATTGTCTCAAGACACCCCTTTGCGTTCCCTGTTCATGAACCAAAAAAAAAGTTCTGCCAGGAATTTGGTCTTGAAGTTAGCTCATTGGAATACTGTGTTGAAAGAATTACGGATACTTTAAATTACATTAAAATCCAGGATGACATGAATTTCCCATATTTTGTTGATCCGAAACGAGATATTAGTCTAAATGTCATCAAGAAGCTTATTAAAACCAAAGTAGAAAAAGCGATGATGAGTTTTTTATTAAGTCACCAATCCATAAACTCTCAAATTCTCACTGAAGAATTGGTGTATGAAGTGATATTCGAACAAAAGGCATTTCCGGAAGAACTTTTTAGACAGTTATATAAAATTGTGTTTGAGTACGTAGAAAAAGAATTTCTGGATTATAATCAGTATGTAAAAATGCAGAAAAAATTTTTTATTTAAACCATCAATTCTCCTAATCTTTTTACACTTAATTTTTTAGTTTGAAAATCAGGTTTGTATAACTCAATTGTAATATTTCCAGAATAATCTATTTCTTTTAAGCTCTCAAAAATTTGGATAAAATTAATGTTCCCCTCCCCAATCGGCAGATGCGTATCATGTTTCTCAGAATCCCCTCCTATATTATCATGGATATGAATGTGCTTTAAGAGAGTCCCAAATATGTTTATAAAATTAATCGACTGATTCTCCTTTGCAAGTAGATTTGCGTGTCCAATATCTAAGCAAAAGTCAATATTTGGAATTTCATTAAAAACCTTTTGTAGTGTTATTGGTTCTTCTTCTGTATTTTCTAGAGCTAGGATAGAATCATGGTTTTCTGTGAAATCTGCCAGTTCACGTAACTTTTTAATTTTATAATCGAGATTGTTTTTTGTGGGGAAATTAATACTAAATAGATGTACTACAAAAAGTTTGATTCCCTGATCAGAAAAATTTTTAATATAATTTTTACATATTTCTATTTCTTCCTTTTCATAATCGATCTGAGGTAAATGCCCAGAATAAAGAGAGATTAGGTTCCCAAGTGTTTCTAGTTTGTCTTTAAAAGCTTTAATTGGTCCTATCGATAAACCTAAAAGAATTTCGGCATATTCATACCCTGCTGATGTAAAACTATTCGCTTCTAGCGCTATATCCTTTTTGCTAAAAGTTTGAGGGAGATGGAAAGACCCTCCGATCTTTGATTTCATATCTTAATTCTCCTCTTGTCGAAACTGTAGCTGGTGTAGATTATAAAAATCTCCTTTCTGTGCAAGAAGTTCATCAAAAGTCCCTTCTTCAATGATTTTCCCCTTATCAAGTACGATGATCCTATCCGCAGCTCGGACAGTACTTAATCGGTGAGCAATGATAATTGAAGTTCGATTTTCGAGCATTTTAGATAACGCACGTTGGATCTGGAGTTCCGCTTGGGGATCAATTGAAGAAGTTGCCTCATCTAGCAAAATAATTTTTGGATTTGTAATGAGAGCACGAGCAAAAGATATTAGTTGTCGTTGTCCTAAGGAAAGCCAACCTCCTCTCTCACCTACCTTAGTACCGAGCCCGTCAGATAATTTATAAACAAATTCAGCACTGATCAGCTTCAAAACCTTTTCAATTTCTTCATTAGAGGCTTCTTTCCCATAACACAAATTATATCGTACAGATTCTGAGAAAAGGAAGGGATCTTGTAGTACTACTCCTATAGCTTGTCGAAGTGATGAAAGTGTCACGTTTCTGATATCTTGCCCATCAATTTGGATGGAACCATCTTGAATATCATACAGCCTCGAGATAAGGCTTATAATCGTTGTTTTTCCTGAGCCGGTTTCCCCAACAATCGCAATACATTCATTAGGTTGAATGGAGAGACTAAAATCATCTAATACCATTGCTTCTCCCGAACTATAAGAAAATGTAACATCATTGAGATCTATTTTACCAGAATGACAATCTAATGGTTTAGAATTGTCAATTTCCGTTATCAATGGGGGCATATCAAGTAGGATGACAATACGTTCAAAAGCAGAAAACGAAGTCTGGATAAGGGCATACAATCCTGCTATAATCATTAACGGTTCGAGAAATGAATTGAGATATAGGATGAAAAGAACAAGACTCCCTACAGTCACTGCTCCTTGGGTTTGCAGTGTCATACTTCCCCCTACAAACAAAACTAGTACAATTGTCAGCTTAGTGTAGGTTTCATAAAATGGACTAAACATACTGCTCCAACGGAAAGCGCTTACCCCTTTTTGGTAAAATTCTTCATTTAATTTATCGAAATCAAGACGATTATATTCGTGACGTGCAAATGATTGTGAAACTCGAGCCCCAGAAATTTCCTCCGCCATTGAGGATATATATTTGGCATTGAATTCTCTATAGTCATCCCATTTTTTTCGAACAAACCTTCGTTGAAAAATTGCGAAAATAATAATAACGGGGAAGAGAGATAAAGTAAGTAGTGTTAATGGAAGAGAAATTGAAAAACAGACAATAAGTCCACCTATTACCATAAAAAGAGATGAGAAAGCCATCAAAAACTCCCCCGAAACTATAGGCTGAATAGAAGCGATATCAGTTGTCATTCGTGCTAAAGAATCCCCAACGGGCGTATTGTCAAAATATTCCATGCTAATATCTTGAAGTTTTTCATATGTATCTCTTCTTAAATTGTGAATCGTTTTTTCACCAGCCTTTAAAAGGAGCCACCTTTGAACATACATCGGAATAACGCGCAGAATTACCACAACAAGATATACAGATCCGATGATAGTGAATTCCGATCTTCTTTTTTGAGCGATGTAATTATCAAGAATTATCTTTATCAGGTAGGGACCTAATGCAAAGAATATTGTTTGGGTAATCATCATTACTAGTGCAAAGAACATCAGTTTTTTGTGAGCAAAAAGATATTTCAACATGCGTTTAATCAAAACTGTGTCAGAAATCGTTCTTCTGAAATCTTCTTCCTCAGGTTCCATTTTAGGATTCCTCCTCCACTTCTTCAATAATTTCAAGATCTAACAAACCATCGATTTGTGTCTCAAAGAGACGTTTATATATACCATTCTTAGAGAGTAAGTCAGTATGTGTTCCTTGTTCTGCGATGGTTCCTTTTTCCATGATTATAATTCGATCTGCAAATTTTATTGTTGAGAGACGTTGAGTTATAAAAATAGTTGTACGACCCTTCAACAATGCTTCTAGGGCATCTTGGATTTTTCTCTCCGTTTTGATATCGACTGAAGAGAGTGCGTCATCAAAGATAATAATTAATGGATCTGCGAGAAGAGCACGGGCAATAGAGAGCCGTTGTTTCTGACCCCCACTTAATGTTACTCCACGTTCTCCAATTACAGTTTTATATCCGTCGGGAAGACTTTCAATAAAATCGTGAATTTGAGATGCTTTTGCTACTTGAAGGATCTCTTCTTTTGTTGCCAAGGGGTTCCCAAACGCGATATTTTCTTCAATACTCCTAGAGAAGAGAAAGGTTTCTTGGTCACAAAAACCAACCTTATTCCGTATTGATTCCAGTTTCAAGTTCCGAACATCGATTCCGTCTATTTTTACTGTTCCTGTAGTGACATCATAAAATCTTGGGATCAGATTGATCAATGAACTCTTTCCAGAGCCAGTCCCACCTAAAAGAGCTACTGTATTTCCTGCGGGAATTGAAAAGGTAATATTTTCTAACACTGGTTCTTCCTTATACCCAAAACTCACTTCTTCAAATGCAATTTCACCTTTTCCATCTTCTGGGAGGTTGACCGCATTTGGATCATCCTGGACAACGGGAACATTTTCAATTACCTGAAAAATCCTCGTTCCTAGAGCTTGCCCTTGCCCTAAAACGACTCCAAGGCGAGTTATATGATTAATTGGTACGAAAAGACGCCCAGAAAGCATTATAGAAGCAATTAATACTCCCGGTGTCATTATATCGTTCATTACTAAGGTACCCCCTAATAGTATCACTATTGAAACCATTACTCCCCCTATTAAGAGCATTTGAGGCCAAATTGCTGCTCCATACTTATGGGCTTTGATCATGAAATCTCTATATTGAGAGTTATCTCTATCAAATCGAATCATATCTTTTTTTCTCGCATCAAAAACCCGTGAAACTATCGCTCCGGAAATATTTTCCTGTATTACTTTGTTGAGCATCCCAATTTGTTTTCGAGCATCAAAATATGATGGCCAATATCTTTTCTTGAAATGTCTTGTCGTAAACCACATTAATGGCAGAAATAATACGCAGGTGAATCCGATCAAAATGTTAATACCAAATAATAATAATAAAAGTGCAGAAAATTCAGATATCATTAACATACCATTTATGGGTATTGCAAAGAAGAAATCTGCTACTATCCCTATATCAGCGGTGGACCTTGAAATGAGTTCACCAGTACTATGCTCCCCAAAATATTTATGAGATTGTCTTTGAAGGGAATCAAACACTTCTTCTCGGATTTTTTTAAATATTCCCTGATGCAAATTCCCCACAAAAAAAAACGCAAGCCCTTGGGCAAGAAATCCAATTAGAGCAACAAAGACAAGAAGCAATAAGTATGATAAAACCTCTATATTAACTAATTGTAGATTTTCTAAGCTCTCGTATATCACATCGAAAGCAAGACCTGTAAGATAAGGTGTAATTGACCAAACAAGCCCCCAGGTAGCTGTAAATGCTATTGTTAAAAATAGGGTACGTTTATTTGACGAGAAATACCCAAACAATTTTTGGAGAGTTCCTTTTTCATTTTTTATTGTTCTCACCCCTGTAAAATTCGATTCTGAATAAACCTATTTTTACAATTACAATGAAAGTAAGGTAAAATTTGGAAGTAATTTACATTTTACAATGGATCTGTTAAGTAATATACTAGAACGATTAAATATTTAAGTTTTTACCTTCTTCCTTCACTAGTGCATAGGTCCTTTATCATCGAATCGAAAACTTTAAATATTATTAGTCCCTATTATACTTTAAGGAAGTAATTAAATGTTTTGCATTTTCTGGTTCTTATTCTTTGATTTTCCTAATCTCAATAATGCGCGTTTTCTAGGCTTTTGGGCGGTTTAAACCTCATTTCTTAGGAACTTCTAGCTTATCTGCATGAAAAATTTCTAAAAGAATATATGGAATTTTAAACTCATTCTCTCATTGGAATTTTGAAAAAGCTAGAATGATATTTTAATGGATAAGGAGAATCATTTGCGATGGTGAACAAAACTCGATTTGTTGATTTAAGCTTGGAAATTAAGGAAGGATTAGGAGATATCCCTCCTGAATTTAAATATCTAGAAGAAAATTTATCTGCAAAGATAAAACGCACGAACCATAAACAAAGTGTGCCAATAATGGTGAATTCCTTTCCAGGAATCACCGGTGAAGACTTACCAGATGGATTGGGTTGGGCTGATGATTATTTATCGTTAGGAGTTCATATGGGTACCCACATGGATGCTCCATGGCATTTTCACCCCACCAGTGAAGGAAAAAGATCAAAAACTATTGACGAGATTCCTCTCAAATTCTGCTTCAGTGATGGTGTTGTGTTAGACATGACACACAAAGAGATAGGAGAGGTAATAACCACGAAAGATATTCAAGAAGCTCTTCAAAATATTAAATATAAATTAAAACCATTAGATATTGTCCTCATAAGAACTGATGCTGATAAACATTGGGATACATTAAAATATTGGACTGATTATACTGGAGTAGGCAGAGAAGGAACAATTTGGTTCGTCGATCAGGGAATAAAAGTGGTTGGAACTGATGCTGCGGGTTGGGATCGTCCTTTTCACTTTCAAGCTAGAGAATTTCGTAAAACTGGGGATAAAAGTCTGATCTGGGAAGGTCATTTTGCGGGTATTGAGAGGGAATATTATCAGATGGAGAAATTAGCTAACTTTGATAAGCTTCCATCCCATGGATTTAAAGTGAGTTGTTTTCCTATTAAAATCCTGAAAGCTAGTGCTGCGTGGGTAAGACCTGTAGCTATTATTGAAGATGATTAATTATCGGTAAAGTAGTCTTAAGATATTAATTAATTGGTAAGAAGTTTCCCCAATTCATTTGCCCATACCCTAACTTTCTCGGGATTCGTCCAGTCATCTTCTTTATATCTTCCTCCAAAAGCCTCAGCTGCAATGGGTTTGATATGAGGATTTTTTGCTAATTTTTTATCTATAAATTTAGAAATCGCTTCCTCATAACTCTCGGGGACTCCAGCCATCCCAGAAGACAAAAATATGGCAACTTTTTTGTTGTCAAAATTTTTTTTTAAAAATCTATTAGCTTTTCTATACCACATTCCTATTCTAATTCCACTACCAATAATTACGTTGGTATATTGAGATAAAATAGGCTTAGAATTTTCTTTTAGGTTTACAACATCAACTTGCAACTGATATCGGTCTTCTAGTACTTTGGCGATAAGCTTAGCATTTTCTCCAGTAACACCAGATTTGGTTACATAAGCTATAAGAGTTCTTTTTCCATTCAAAATTTGCCACCAAATATGATTAATGTAAAATTCTTTATTAAAATAAGGGAGTCCAATTTCTCATAACTCAACATTTTCAGATATTATAAAAGATAAATTATGGTATGAATAAAATTATATACAAAAATATCAAAATTCATTATGAATTGTCCTGAATTCATAATATTAAAGAGAAGATATTAAATGGAAAGAAAAAGATCATTTAAGGTCTTAATGGGTTTGAAGATAATTATCATCCTATTAACTGTAATTATACTAATAACAGATATAAATTTCTTTTCAGTAATTCATGCTAGAGAAAGTGAAGCATTACCCGTTATTAAATATGAAACATATAGTTCACTCAAGGTTTCAATATTCTATTTTATACTAATAATGACAGCAATTAATATTATTATAATCAATTTTGAACAATTCAAACAAGTAATGCCATATTTTTTAGCGTGTACTCCCATTATTTCAATAATTTTGCTCATTTTCTTAATATATAATCCCCATTCAATAATCATCACTCCTACTGGTTGGCCACCCACCCATCTAGATGTAATTCACACGGGAGCAATATTTGGGATCATTCTACTAATATCTGTTGCAACCGATTCTATTCTATCGCTCTACACGGAAGGATTCTTAAAAAAATATTTATTTTATGTAGGGATATTATTTATAGCGCTTTTAACAAGTGATTTTATTCATGAAAGTGGACACGCTTTTTTTGTTTTAATTTCTGGTGGGAAAATTACTCAATTTTTTCCCTTCCCCGTTATGTTGGGCGGAGAGTTCAATGCCGGTTTTGTAAATTATTCTAAGGTTCCCTCGAGTTTTGAACCATTAGTTTTATTGGGAGGGGAAATTTTTCAATGGTTTATCTTGGGAATTACTTCAGTCATTCTATATTTACGCAACCCAAAAAAACCATTGAAATTGTTGTTAGCAATTTTGTTGATTCTCTCCATATTGGATTTTCCTCTTTATGTTTTAAACAATTCTATAGGTCTTCCGCATTGGTTTTTAATTGGAAGTACTTATGGAGATTTAATTATGTTTTCAGCTTTAACAGGTTTCCCATTTATAATATTGATTATAATAGCAATTATTCAACTGATTTTGGGAGGGATACTTTTATACTCTTTAATTTATAAACAGAGAGATCAATTCTTTAATTAAATACTCCTAATCTCCACAAAATCCAGCTTTTCTTCAAATTTCTAACTTTTATAAGGTGTTATTTCCCCCAAAATATTACCCATTTTAGAAAAAACACCAAATATTAAGTTCAATTCTTTTTTCGATATAAAAGCGCGCTCAAAAATATTTCTAAAGGCAAGAAAAACATGTTCTTTTCTATGAGTCCTGATTTTCAGTTTTTCAATTAGGCTTTCTATAATTTTTAGGAGGTTCTGACGATCTCCCCTGTTTGCTAATTCAATTAGATTCTTGAAATTTCCTTTATTTTCTTGATGCACTTTTTTAAAGATTTCATATAGAATGATACTGCAGGCATGAGATAAATTAAGTGTTGGATATTCAGCTCCCGTAGGGATTCTTAAAATAATATCTGCAAGACGAATCTCTTCATTACTTAATCCTCGAGATTCTCTTCCAAATAAAATGGCAATTTTAAGTTTGCTAAGAGATAATGGAATTTCTAGTTCTTCCGGAGTGATTGCAGTCCTTTTAATGTTACCAGAGCTCGTTCCTTTAGCTGTAGTAGCGATAACTAAGTCAAACTGGTCAAGGAATGTTCCGAAGTCTTCAATATAGTTTTCTTGGTTTTCAATTTCAATAATTTTTGCATTCATCAGGACATTTTTACCCCCCATTGCGAAACCATGAGTATAATAACTTAAAATCTTCTGCTTTGATTCACTTGGGTTAAAAATGACCAAATCTGTAAAATTAAAATTGCACATTACTCGTGCTACCGACCCTATGTTACCAACTTCTTTAGGTCGAATTAACACTATTGAGAACTTTATATTCTTAAAATCTTCCATTCTTTGAGTTTCTTGGTACATTTTTTCTTTCTCACACTAATTAAATATAAGGGAAATAAAAAAAGAAGAATTAAGTAGAAAAAAAAATTATCGAAGTGGTGAATATGGTAATGTATACACTGCTAAAATACGTTCTTTCGTCGCTCGAGTTCGAAGGTCTCGAACCCATTGTTGATTTTGGGTATAAGGACGATAGGCCATTGCTTCAACACTAAATAATACATCACCTTTCCATAGATCAATTACTTCATTTGGATTTCCAGCAATTGGACGCAAACATGCGATAATCGGTACGACTTTATGCCCCATTGCTATACCATCAAGAAATTCGGTCATTTTACCAGGAATTACGTTGAGAATTGCCATGCTGTAGGCTTTAAGTGGATTTTTCTGACTCTCTTCGATTGCCTTATGAAGTATTTCTGGTGGAACTGCTCCTGTTGGTTCCAGCAATCGAGTTCGGCGTTCGGGAGCAAAGACTTCTAGTTGTGCCAAATATTCTCCCCATTCTCTATCTTGACTAGATTGAATACGAAAACTCTTCAGTGCTTCAATATTATCGAACTCAAAAATTTGCGTAGTTTGCATGACCCATTCATAATTCCCGTTCCAAGCAGCTATTAAACGTGCTCCTAGACGCTTACACGCAGGGACGAGTAATTCTTGAGCTAGCTTGATATACTCATCCCGAACATCTGGACTAGCTGGTGTAATGTTGAGAGTTTCCTCTAAATAAATCATATTTACTATCCCTCTAATATTAAAATATTATTGTTTAATTTCTTAGTTCTAGCAGATTGATAAATATTATGAAAAGTTAAAAATTAGCATCCTGAATAAACACCCATTTTTATAGCTGAATATTAAATTTTATTTGACCTTTAAATCTATATGATAAATATAAATATATTAGGTTTCATTAATACGTTAAAAGTGTAATTTCTACTAGAACCACATAACACTGCTGTTTTATAGTAGAATCTGCAATAGTAATTGCTACTTGTGGTAAATAAAAAATCATGACCGTTTATAGAAACATAGGTGAGTTTCTTGAATTTATCAATATAAGTAATGAAGAATTTTCATTATTCGAATGGAAGCCGCAGAGATCGTTTCGGAGATATGATTTAGATCTAAATATTGTCAAGGATAATCCAATAAGTAATATTTTTTTCCACAAGGATAAAGGAAATATGAAAATAGTGCATATCAGAATGCATAATCTTATTTATACAGTTGGAGCTAGTACTGAAGTGCAATTTCAATTATTAGAAGCACTATTGGAAAGAGTAGATTTGGAATTTAATGAGATGTATGACGTAGGAATTATAACATCATATGCTGACTTTAATCCCGCGATGTTTAATGATTTTAGGGATAAAATGGTTGGAATTATAACTAATTTCGCGGTTTTGGATCTAGTCAAAAAAATTCAAGTAGAATGTAGAGTTTGTAAAAGAGTTCTCCCCTTATTCGTAAAAAGAAGCATGATTGATAATGCCGACTCATATCCCGTTCCTATTGTTTATGTTCATAATGGACATGCAATTCTTTGTTTTATTGACCAAAATTTTCACCACCGTGGGGTGGAACTTGTAAATATAACTGGTTAGAAAACTAGTAGCAGAACGATTAGCGAAAATCTATAAGAGAATAATCATATATAGATTTGATACTAAAATGACTTCTCAAATAACATATGATGTTTGTATATTAGGTTACGAAGGTCTAACCAAGGATACAATAGAAAATGAATTTCTAAACCGTCTAGACCAAGAGGAGTTTAAAATAACAGTAGACGTTGATCTCCCCGTGGATGCTGGAGTAAAATCAAAAGTAAAATTTCAATATTGGACTTATCCGTATGATCTTATATCAGATAACACAAAATGGGAGGAACTAGTTATAAAAAAAATTGAGAAATCAAATGGGATAATTATGTTTTATGATGTTACTAGTATTGAATCATTGACCTTTATTGGTGAAAAGATTCGGGTTCTTGAAGAAACTCTAAAAATTGTTCCTCCTATTCTATTGGTAGGAAATGAAATAGATTTGGATAAAAGTCGAGAAGTTTCTGAAGATTACATTCAAAATTTTCAAGAATCTCATAACATCTCTTCATTAATAGAACTCTCACTCACTACTGGAGAAAACGTGGAAAAAGCTTTTTTAAAGCTGGCAGAGATAATATTAAGAACTAGTAAACCTGATTACCGGATAGATGCCAAGAGAATCAGTATTAAAAGGATAATATCCCATAAGAGGGCTAGATATGCTTTTTTAGTATTGCTATTTATGTTTGTTGCGAGCGTGGTAGGAAGTGTTGTTATGTATTTTGTATTGTAAACTTTTTTTGCAATTAATCTATTCAAATCATCGGTAAATGGGACTTCTATTAAGTGTTTAATAACATAAGAAACAAATATAATGCTTTTGCACCTTTACATTAATATGGCAGAAAATCAGAATTCTGACAATTTTTATGAAGATCTTGTAAAAAAATCAAAAACAGGAATTACTTTCCCAAAAAACCTTCGTGAATTACTTTTTGATGAAGAGGAAGAGGTTTTTTTCAAACTCATTGTCCCAAAGGAAAGGGACAAAATAATATTGGAATTTTTAGAGGAAGACCAAGTTAAAGAATTAAATGAAAAATTAAAATCACAGAAACCTAAATCCACTAGATCAGTAGGGGAAAAAAGAGAAAGGAAGGCGAAAAAGGAGGGTAAACATAGTCCGGCTTGGGGGGAATATTTTGTGTATGATTTCGAAACAAAAAGCAAAGTACAACCGATTCTTGAGTCTGCATTTTACAAATTTGCAGAAACGCCCATAAATTTGGAAGATGCTATGGGGCGAGTAAAATATGCGCTTGTATCTTTTCTATCATCTACAAAAACTGAAAACGCCAAATTATACCTGGCTGTAGAGAAATTCTTAATTGATATTGTAGAAAAATTCGATCAACCTAATCTTTTAGATTGGGTTTTTGAGAAGATAGTCCCTAATATAGAAAGTAAGTTTCTCTATGAACAAGCATTGTTGGCTCTTGTAGAAACAAGTTTAAAACTTCGGAGATGGGATAAAGCTGAATTATATATTTTCTACGTTCTAAAGAATATTGATGACTACTCAAAATCAGAGATGTACAATGTCATGAATTCATTTAAGATGTTAGTAAAGAGTGTAAAATGGGCTGAAAGAACTGATAAAATAGATCTACTCCTTAGAGAAAAATTGATGGAATATGTTGATGGGATGGAAGATGTTGATTATAAAATCCAGATCATCGAGTTTCTTGAAGATTTAAAATATATAGAATTAGCCTATGGATTGGCAAAAAAAATCCAGGTAAACCTCCCTCCTGATAGTATTAAGGTTGAAGACGTACGAAAAATAGTTAAGAGATTACATATTACGCCTATAGCAGAAAACAAGCCAAATTCTACTATTGATTTTGATTTGCAAGATGAGGGAGAGGAGAAGCAAGAGAAAAAGGAAGAGAAAAATCAGCTAGATCAGGAACAAGAAGATCAAAAACAAGAAGATCAGGAACAAGAAGATCAAAAACAAGAAGATCAGGAACAAGAAGAGGAAAAACAAGAACAAAAGGAGCAGGTCCAAGCGCAGGAAAAGCAAGAACAAAAAGAAGAAACGAAGAAGCCCGTTGTCTGGACCATCAAGGAGGGGGAGATGTCGAAGAAGAAATTTGAGCGGACGAAGCCGCATGTAAACGTGGGTACGATCGGGCATATAGATCATGGCAAGACGACGTTGACGGCGGCGATGACGAAGCATTTACAGAAGCGGGGGTTAG
>Ga0209536_100011681_pt1 | contig 12838 bp, 13 predicted proteins | sample DeeMarSeWOR28_12_FD_187461 | JGI IMG/M metagenome (GOLD analysis project Ga0209536, IMG submission 187461) | Marine sediment microbial communities from White Oak River estuary, North Carolina - WOR-2-8_12 (SPAdes) (version 2) | ecosystem: Environmental > Aquatic > Marine > Intertidal zone >...
CCTCGGCTACGTGTTTTATGATACGATCCACTACGCGACACACCACGCTCCGCTGAAGTCCGGCATTGGCCTCTTCCTCAAGCATCACCACGTCCGTCACCACTACCAGGACAATCACAAGGGATACGGTGTCAGTTCCCCCCTGTGGGACTATGTCTTCGGCACCACGATGAAGGCAGAGCCTCAACCGGCCACCGAGCAGGTCTCGTCCCAGCGCTAAGGCGAGTGGTTCGGCTCCGAACATTGGAGGCCCCGTGAGCTGATCGCGGGGCCTCCGCTTGTTTCTCCCCTCCGCCGCTGGTCTCCGCTATGCTCTCCGCGTGCGCTCGCTCATCAGCATGCCCAGCGCGATCGAGAGGAGCTTGGCGTCGCTTTTGTCGGCGCGCGAGGGGATCAGAAGGGGGATCCGCGCGCCCACAATCACATGGGCGAGCCGGAAGCCCGCAAAATAGGTGGTGCTCTTGGCCAGGGCGTTGGCGGCCTCAATCGAGGGCATCACCAGAATGTCCGCCCTCCCGCCGACCGGCGAGGTGATCCCCTTCTCGCGCGCAGCCTCTTCGGAGACGGCATTGTCGAGCGCTAGCGGGCCCGCCACCAGGCAACCGGTGATCTCGCCCCGTGCCGCCAGAGTGACGATCTCGGCTGCCTCGACGGTCGAGGGGATCGAGGAGGTGACCATCTCGGTGGCCGAGAGCAGGGCAACATTCGGGTGCTCGTTGCCTAGGGCATGGGCCACGGCCACGGCGTTACGGATGAGCTGGACTTTCTCCCGGAGGCCGGGGGCGACCGTCACACCGCCATCGGTGATCATGACGAACTTGCGGCTGGGACGTGCCGGGTACTCGAACACAAACACATCGCTCAGGAGCGTTCCGGTACGGAGTCCGTGCTCCCGGTCCAACACACCCCGCATGAGACGGCCGGTGTCGACACCGCCCTTCATCAGAAGGTCGACCTCGCCCGCACGCACCATCGTCATGGCATGCCGGACGGCATCGTCCTGCGTCTGAGTCTCGATGACGGTCACCGCTTCGCGCGGGAGGCCGGCCGAATGGAGCCCCTCTTCGATCGTCGCACGCTCGCCGATGAGCCGGTGGGTAATCGGAAGTGTGCGTGCGGCCTCGGCTAGGGCCTCGAACGTTTCGGCGTTGGAGGGGAAGACCGTGGCGATGCGCTTCGGCGGAAGCTGTCGTGCTGTGTGAAGAAGCTCGTCAAACGATCCGATCACGGTTGTCTCCATCGCTAGTAGTCCCGGGCAGCTTCCTGGCCGCGGAGAACGCGCAGGACGCCCTGGACAAGCGCCTCGATCTCATCCTGGCCGGGCGCAACGATGACGGGGCCGAGGAATTCGACTCGTTCCCTGATCCAGCCGGTGAGCATCGACGAAGCGGCCAGCCCCCCGGTCAGGACGATGGCATCGAGGGAGCCCCGGAGCACGGTGGCCATCGCGCCGATCTCCTTGCTGATCTGGTAGGCCATGGCCTCGAACACCTCGCGCGCAGCTTGGTCGCCGGCCTCGATCCGCTGCTCCACCTCCATGGCCGAGGTGGTTCCCAGGTAGGCAAGGAGCCCTCCGCCTCCCATCACCAGCTTCCGTAGCTCGGTTTCCGAGCGCGTTCCCTCCATGCAGAGCGTGATGAAGGGCTGCAGGGGAAGCCCGCCGGTCCGTTCGGGCGAGAATGGCCCGTCGCTCGATGCATCGTTGATGTCAATGATCCGCCCCGCGGCAAGCGGCGCCACGGAGATTCCCCCGCCCAGATGGGCGATGATCATACGGGTCTGTTCGATCTCACGGCCCAGCTCCCGGGCGATACGGCGTGCGGTGGCGTGGATGTTCAGCGCGTGAGAGAGGCTCCGCCGGCTGATCAGGGGATGACCGGAGTAGCGCGCCAGCGGTTCGAACTCGTCGACCGAGACGGGGTCCACCACATAGGCCTCGCAGCCAAACTCCCCGGCAAGTGCCTGACCAAATGCGCACCCCAGGTTAGAGGCATGCTCTCCCTGAAGGTTGGCCCGGGCATCGGCGACCATCCGCTCCGTCACGCGGTAGATGCCCCCCTCAAGCGGCCGCAGGAGTCCCCCGATGGCGGCGATCGCCCGGTAGGTCCCTGACTGGGTGCGTGCCCAGGAGCGAATGCGCTCAAGCCGGCCGTCAAAATCTTCCCAGATGCGGCCGGTACCGGGCGCGTGCGTAAGCGTGGTGGCTCCGGCGGGCTCTTCCTCGTGATAGACGGCGAGCTTGGTCGATGTCGAGCCAGTATTGACAACGAGGATGGGTGGTGTCTTCATCAGCAGATGCGGGGAAGTTGTTCTCCCGAGAGCATGTCGACGACGCGCTTCCCCCCCAACCGGGTCTTCAGCAGCACGCTGCCCGGGTGCTCCTCAGTCACTGCTCCGATGATCGCAGCCTCGCGTCCCAGCGGGTGGGCGCGCATCACCCGGAGCACCCCATGAGCATCCCCCTCGCTGACGATTGCCAGGAGTTTCCCCTCGTTGGCAACGTAGAGGGGGTCGAGGCCCAGGAGCTCGCAGGCACCGCGGACCTCCTCGCGGACCAGCAGGGCGGATTCGTCGAGCACGATGCCGAGCCTGGCCTGGGCTGCGATCTCGTTCAGTGCGCTGGCTACCCCGCCGCGGGTTGGGTCGCGCAACACATGAATGTCCGGGCAGACATCGAGCATCGCCTCGACCAGGCCTCCCAGGGGAGCGCTGTCGCTCTCTAGCTCGGTCTCGAATTCCAGTCCCTCGCGCCGCGAGAGGATGGCGATCCCGTGGTCGGCGATCGAACCGCTGGCAATGATGCGATCGCCGGGCCGCGCGCGCCGCGGATCGATCTCCACTCCCTCCCGGATCAGACCGATCCCTGAGGTGTTGATAAATATCTTGTCCCCCTTTCCCCGATCGACCACCTTGGTGTCGCCGGTGGCCACGCTGACGCCGGCGGCCGATGCCGCCGCCTGCATGGACTGGACGATCCGCCACAGGTCCTCCATCGGCAATCCCTCCTCGATGATGAAGCCGGCGGAGATCACAAGCGGGCGCGCGCCGCACATGGCTAGGTCGTTCACCGTTCCGTGCACGGCAAGCGATCCGATGTCGCCACCCGGAAAGAAGATCGGCTGAATGACGTAGGAGTCGGTCGAGAAGGCCAGGCGCATCCCCTTGAGCTCGAGCGTGGCTCCGTCATGGAGCGAGGCCAGTGCCCTGTTGTCGAACTGCGGGACGAACATCTTTTCGATGAGCTGCTGGGTAAGTCGTCCGCCCCCGCCGTGCGCCATGAGCACATGGGGATACTCGGTGTGTGGGATGGGGCAGGTGAGCGACGAGAACTCAACGCCGGGCACTCGATCTGTCATGCTGTGGCTCCTCTGTCAGGGAAGGACCCGCCATGCTCAGGAGGCATGCGAGGCGAAGTGGTAGTAGGCGGCACAGGCCCCCTCGGAGGATACCATCGGTGCTCCCAGAGGATGCTCCGGCGTGCACTCACGGCCGAAGGCCGGGCAGTCGTGAGGTCGTTTCACTCCCTGGAGGACCTGCCCCGCGATGCACAGCGGCGACTCCTGCGCCTCGATTGTCTCGACCGCATGGACCCGTTCAGCGTCGAAGGCGGCGAACTCCTCCCGGAGGCGGTAACCGCTTGCGGGGATGGTGCCGATCCCTCGCCATTTTCTATCGGTGACCTCAAAGACCTCTTCCAGAAGCCGCCGCGCGGCCGGATTGCCTTCGCGCCGGACCGAGCGGGTGTACTGGTTCTCGACCTCGACGGTGGAGGCCTCAAGCTGCCGGACGGTCATCGCGATCCCTTGCAGGATGTCCAGTGGCTCGAAGCCGGTCACGACGATGGGGACACGGTACTCATCGGCGATCGGCAGATACTCTTCGTATCCCATCACCGTGCAGACATGCCCCGCCGCCAGAAAGCCCTGGACACGGTTGCTCGGGGACGAAAGGATCGCGCGCATGGCGGGGGGAACGAGAACGTGAGAGCAAAGAATGGAAAAGTTCGTGAGGGCGAGCCTGCGGGCCTGGGCAACGGCCATCGCGTTGGGGGGCGCTGTCGTTTCGAAGCCGACGGCAAAGAAGACAACCTGCTTCGAGGGGTTTTCCCGGGCGATCCGAACCGCATCCAGCGGGGAGTAGACAATGCGCACGCTCCCATGCTCGGCCTTGACCGAGAGAAGATCCCGGGTCGAGCCCGGCACGCGCAGCATGTCGCCGAAAGAGGTGAAGATGACGCCGGGACGGGAGGCGATCGCAATCGCCCGATCGATGATCTCCAGCGGCGTGACGCAGACCGGGCACCCGGGGCCGTGGACGAGCCGCAAGGAGTCGGGGAGCATCTCTTCGAGGGCGTACTTGACGATCGTGTGGGTCTGTCCGCCGCAGATTTCCATGAGCGTCCAGGACCGAGTGGTCATCGCCCTGATCTGCGCAGCCAGCGCACGCGCCGCGCCTGCATCGCGGTACTCATCGAGATAGCGCATCACTCCTCCTTCGGCTCCGGGGACTGAGCGTCCGACTCGTCCTCGCCCAGTTCATCCAGGGCGCTCCCGAGCTCCTCGAACAGCCGGAGCGTTTCGAGCGCCTCCTTCTCGTCCATCGTGCTCAGGGCGAAGCCGACGTGGACGATAACGTACTGGCCGATTTGAACCTCAGGCACCCATTCCAGACAGACCTCCTTCTGGATGCCGCCGAAGCTCACCGTTCCCATCAGCGGTGTGGCCTGGCGGTCAATCTGCATCACCCGGCCGGGGATTGCAAGGCACATGGAGTCCCTCCTCCTCTACTTACCGCCGCGTGCGGCCGTTGGCAGCTGCCCGGCCCGCGCCGCCGCATAGATTTGCCCCAGTGCGATGCCGCCGTCGTTCGGCGGGACGCGCTGGTGCCAGTACGCCGTGAACCCTTCTTCCTGCAGCCTGCGGACCGCACATTCGAGCAGGAGGCAGTTTTGAAAGCAGCCGCCGCTGAGAACGACGCGACGATTGCCGCGCCTGGTGGCAACCTCGACGATCAGCTCGGCGAGTGCACGGTGAAACTTTGCGGCAACAATGCCGGCGCCCAGGCCGCGATCGTTGATGATCGCGCGAAGGACCGGCTCCCAGTCGAGCTCGAGGCATCCGTCACGCTGGCGAAGCGCGAAGGCATATCCCGGATCGGTCGGGCAGTCACTAGCCGCCCACTCGAGCTCCATGGCGGCTTGCCCCTCGAACGTGCTGCGTTGCCGGATGCCAAGAACCGAGCTGACGGCATCGAAGAGCCGGCCTGCGCTCGAGGTGACGGGGGCGTTTACGCCCCTCTCGATCATCCTGAAAATTACCTCGCGCTCCTGCTCGGAGAAGGACGCCGCGGGTGGAAGATCTGCCTCCCCGGGGAGCGCCCGGCCAAAGATCTCGTAGAGCAGGCCCAGCGCGCTCCGGCGCGGTTCTCGCACGGCCTGTTCGCCGCCGGGGAGCCGGAAGTGGCGCAGTGAGGCGACGCGCTCGAACCCCGTTGCGTCGGTCTCCAGAAACTCGCCTCCCCAGACCGTTCCGTCCGTCCCCAGACCCGTCCCGTCCCAGGAAACCCCCAGGACTGCCCCTTCCAGGCCGTTCTCGGCCATGCAGCTGGCGATGTGGGCATAGTGATGCTGGACGCTGACGACTGGAAGGCCGGAGGAATGCGCATGGACCGTCGAAAGATAATCGGGGTGCAGGTCAGAAACAACCCGCTCCGGATGGATGTGATAGAGCCTCTGAAGTGAGCTCGTCTCGCGCTCAAAGGCCTGGCGCGACTCAGCGCTCTCCAGATCGCCCAGGTGCTGGCTGAGGAAGACGCGCCGTCCCCGTGCGACGGCCACCGCTGACTTCAGCTGTGCCCCGACGGCAAGCAGGTCAGTGACCTCCCGGGGGATCTCCACCGGCAGGGGCGCATAGCCCCGGGCGCGGCGCAGCAGGAGCTCGCGCCCCAGCACCACGCGTGCGATCGAGTCGTCGATCTGCCGGACGATCGGACGGTTGTGCACCAGGAACGCATCGGCGATGCCGGCCAGGCGCTGGACGGCTTCGTGCTCGTCGATGCAGATGGGCTCGTCAGAGAGATTGCCGCTGGTGGCAACGAGCGGACGCGCGCACTCCCGGAGCAGAAGAAGGTGAAGGGGGGTATACGGAAGCATGACGCCGAGCCAGGGGTTGCCGGGTGCGACCGAGCGGGCGATCGCCGCGCCCGGATGCCGGCGGAGCAGCACGATGGGAGATTCTGGTGAGCGGAGCAGTCGCTCCTCGATCGCACTCACCGGGCAGAGTTGGGAGAGTGCTGCGAGGTCTGGCACCATCAGGGCCAGCGGCTTCTCCTCGCGGCGCTTTCGCTCTCGCAGTCGCTGCACGACCTCCTCCTGCTGTGCGCTGCACATCAGGTGAAATCCCCCGAGCCCCTTCACGGCCAGAATCTTCCCGTCCCGGAGCAGGGCCACGGCCGCATCCAGCGCCTCCTGCCGCGCGCAGACGACGCTGCCGTGCACGTCCCAGAGCTCAAGTCTCGGCCCGCAGCTCGGACATGCATTGGGCTGCGCATGGAACCGACGGCTGGCAGGGTCGTGGTATTCGGCCGAACACGCAGGGCACATGGCAAAGGCCTGCATGGTGGTTCCGGGGCGATCGTAGGGGAGACTCTGGATGATCGAGTAACGGGGTCCGCAGTTGGTGCAGTTCGTGAAGGGGTAGCGGTAGCGGCGGTCCGCGGGGTCGAAGAGTTCCCGCCGGCAGTCTTCGCAGGTGGCGATGTCCGGCAGAACCAGTGTCGTCGGACTTCCCTCGCGGGTGCTCGGCCGGATGGTGAACCCCTCGAAACCTTCAGCATCAAGGAGGGAGTATTCGAGACTGGCAATAAAGGAGAGTGGGGGTCGTTCTTTCTCCAGCTTGAGCAGAAACGCTTCCAGGACGGCGGGTTCTGCCTCGACCTCGATCACCACACCGTGGGAGGAGTTGGTAACCCACCCCGAGAGGCCCAGCGAGCAGGCGAGCCGGTAGACGAAGGGTCGGAACCCGACGCCCTGGACCGCTCCGCCGATGGTGATATGCATGCGCTGCTTCAAGAACAGTGTGCCTCCCGGTGAGGCGCTCCTCAGTGCCGATGGACTATGCCGAGCACCAGCGCGACGCATTCGGCAACCTTCTGGCGGCTGAAGGCCGAGAGCTCCTCGCCGAATTCGAACGTCGTGCCAGGGACGGTTACCAGCGTTGTGTGCGTCGGGGCACGCCCGTAGAGCGAGCGGCAGAGCGCCAGGAGGGCGCCGGGGGAGCAGGTGTGCGCGCCGGTGTTGAGAACATTCTTCTCGGGGACGACCGCCGAGGCCTGGACCTCCCGCTCCCCGGTCCCGGATGCATCAATAAAGAAAACATCGTCATACTGTGCAATCGTCCCGGCCAGCTCCAGCTGGAGCCCGTGGCGGAGCACCAGGTCGGCTTCCGGGAGTGCCCGGGAGAGCTCCTCGGCCGCCCGGACGCCGGCGCCGTCGTCGCTCCGGAGCGTGTTGCCGCAGCCGATCAGAAGCCTCCGGCTCATCGTGCGGTCCGACACAGAAGTCCTCCCCCGTGGTGTGTGATGGCCCGGTCCGGCAGCATGAAACGGTTGTCCCGGTTCGGATGTGAGGACTTCCCTGTCATTTCAGAGTGGAACGCTTTGAGGCGGCATCGGGTGTCGGGAGGGAGGGACAACTCTCATGCCATCGAAATCGCCCCGGATTAAGTTCGTTTTGAGTGCCACTGGGGGGTCGGCCAGGGTCGCGTTGCCAGAAGTGGGAAGGCACCTGCGGGGTGCTTCCGGAATCGGCGAACGTCGGGCAATCAGTGCCCGGCGCACTGCCAGGGCCGAAACCCTGGCAGTGCGCCGGGACTCTCGTGCTCATCGGCTTGGAGCAGCCTAACACCTACTTGCTGACTTCCACGGCCTCATACACGCTGACCGGTTGTTCCTTCCCCTTCAGCTGCAGAACACCCACGGTGTGAAAATCGAACGTCGACTGCTCTGGCAGTGCATCCCGGAGCGGCTCGGAAACCAGGAGCTTCTTGAGGAACTCATTGCATTTTTCCTGGATCCGAGCGGCCGTATTGAGCGCGTCCCCGTGATAAGCGAGCTCCTTCTTCAACTGCCCCACTTCGGCCACCATCACGTGCCCCAGATTGAGGCCGGCCTTGAACTCAGGCATAACCCCGTAGGTCGCCCTGTAGTAGCGTTGTCTCGCGCGCAGTGTGCGGTCGTAGTCAAAGAATGCCGCCAGGCAATTGGCGTTGGCCAGCCCCTTGCGAAGACTCCACGTCAGGACCACCTCATCCCCCACATACTGGTAGATCTGAGCATTATGCCGCACGACCGTTTCGGTCAGGTCGGCGAAGCAGTCCTGAATGAGCTGGCTGTACTTCATGTGGCCGAGCTGTTCGGCGTAGGCTGTGGACGATTTCAAATCCATGAAGAGAAAAATGCGTGTTTCCTCCCTGGGGCGGTGGTACCGCCCCAGCAAGAAGCTCAGCAGCACGCCCTGGCCGAGTTTCTCGCTCACCTGGAGGACAAAGAGCGCTGACATGACTGCGATCGACCAGTAGGCGATGGTCATCACGCCCCTCAAACCGAGCATGTACTTTGCCACCAGGCGCAGGGACGTCTCATGGAGCAGGCCTTGGTCGAGTTGGTCGGCCGCAATGAAGAGAATCGCCAGCGTAGTGAAGATGCAGATGTTCGTGACATAGAATGCAGTCTTCAGGAGCAGGGCGAGGCCCAGGGGGCGCCGGCGGAGAAGGTTGTTCAGATAGAGGACCTCGCACGCGGCAATTGCACCGCCTGCAAGGATGGTCACCACGACAACGATTCCGAGATTCGCCAGAATGTCTACCGAAATGACCGTCCCTGTCAATCGCTCTACATCGGTGATAAGGACGACGCTATCGTAGAGCACGATGAAGACGGCGGCGCACACCCAGAACAGAGTGAGAAAGAGAATTTTGAGGAGATTGTTCTGTCGCATCAGGCGTCCTCCCTCTCCTGATTCAGCCGTGGTTGGATGATCATGCTCGGCCCCGCTCCTCGATGCTCAGGAGCCCGACAGGGTTCTTCTTTCCCTTGAGGTTGAACATCCCCATCGAGGTGAACCTGAACTCCTCGCGGTGTGGAGAGAAGAGGATGAACAGGTCAGCCGAACAAAGGAATCGCGCGCCGACCTGGTTGCAGGTTGCGCTGATACGGGCTGCCGTATTGATCGGGTCACCGTAATAGGCAATATCCTTCCCATACGAGCCGATCTCGGCTATCAAGATCTCACCGTAGTGCAGCCCCGCCTTGATTTCCGGAGTCACGCCGAACCGCTCCAAAAACTCTCTGTTCAGTTCTGCGATTCTCCGCTCTCCCAGGCAGAAGAACCGGATGCAGTTCAACTGCTCCACCCCCCTTCTCGGGCGTCCTGACCATCACGATCTCATCCCCCACATACTGAAACAGCTCCCCACCGCTGCCGATGATCGGGCGGTCAAGCTCGGCATACAATCTCTGCAGGAACGAGCTGTAGTTCTCGCTTCGGCCGGGGCTGCGAGGGCTCAGTCCGGGGCGCGTTGGCAGGCGGGTGAAGGCCGGCCGCGTTCGCCTCCGGGATCAGGTGCGATCCCGGACCTCACAGGCCGGAGGCCTGGGCCCTGAGCCAGTCGCACCACTGGTCGACCCCCTCGCCGGTGCGACAGGAGGTACGAAAGATGCGGAGCTCGGGATTGATCCGCAGAGCGTTGGAGGTGAGCTCGTCGATCTGACAGTCGAGGTAGGGGAGAAGATCGATCTTGTTGATGACCAACACGCTGGCGGTGCGGAACATCGCAGGGTATTTCAGCGGTTTGTCGTCTCCCTCGGTCGTGCTCACCATGACGACTTTGGCCGCCTCTCCCAGATCGTAGTTCGACGGGCAGACCAGATTGCCGACATTCTCAATCAGAATCATCTCGAGCGCAGTAAGGTCTAGGCTCGCCAGTGCCTCCCGCACCAGGTTCGCCTCCAGGTGGCATCCTCCGCGCGTGACGATCTGCACGGCCGGGACGTTGAAGCGGGCCACGCGCTGTGCATCGAGATCGGTCTGGACATCCCCCTCAATGACGGCGACGCGGAGCGTCGCGCCGAGGCGCTCGAGCGTGCGTTCCAGCAGGCTGGTCTTCCCGGAGCCGGGCGAGCTCACCAGGTTTAGCACCGCGATCCTGTGCTCCTGAAACCGCGCCCGGTTCTCGGCAGCAACCGCGTCGTTCTTCTCCAGGACTTTTCGTTCAATCGTCACGACACTCATGGCGTGCTCCGTCTAGTCATCGTCGAGTTCAAGTTCGGTTACCTGGAGTTCATTTCCTTCAACCAGTGTGAGTCCCTCCCCGCCGCAGCTGGCGCACAGGAAGGTGAAGCCGTCGACCGGCGTCAGGGCCCCACAGGAGGGGCAGCGGGCGCGCCCGCGGATGTGTTCGATCTCCAGGCGTGCCCCCTCAAGACGCGTCCCCGCGGTCGCAGCCGAAAAGCAAAACTCCAGAGAGTCCGGCACAACCCCCGCCAGCTCGCCGATTTTCACTCTGACGGTGCGCACACGTGTCTCCGGCTGCCGGTCGAGGTACTCCTCTGCAATGGCTGCAATGCTCTGCGCGATGGAAAGCTCGTGCATCAGCCGATCTCCCGGGGCGACCACTGGTGGACTCCCTGCGAGAACCCCCGGTGGAGTCCAAGGATGTGGCCGTAGCGGCGTGCAGCCTCCACCTCCGCTGCCCGTACCGGGCGGCCGAGCACGGGATGTGCGAACGCCCGATGGGCAGGGCGATACTGTTCCATGATGTTGACGTAGGCGTTGACGGAAATCTCCCGCCGGATGAACTCCAGGACATGCTCGCTCCCGGCGAGGCCCCCCGGGAGAACCAGGTGCCGGTAGAGAACACCCCGGCGTGCGATGCCCCGCGCGTCCGTCCAGAGATCGCCGACCTGACGGTGCATCTCCCGGACGGCATCCCGGACCGTCTGCCAGTAGTGCTCGACGCCCGAGCAAGCGCGTGCGGTGTCGTCGTCGCTGTACTTGATGTCCGGCATGTAGATATCGATGATGTTCTCAAGAAGCCGGAGCGTCTCGACTGACTCGTATCCGCCGCAGTTGTAGACCAGCGGAAGCTCCAGTCCGCCCTCGACGGCAATGATCAGGGCCCGGACAATCTGCGCCGTGGCGTGTGTCGGCGTAACGAGGTTGATGTTGTGGCACCCCGCTGCCTGCAGCCGGAGCATCAGTGCGGCAAGCCCGGCCGCGCGTAGTGGGGTGCCTCCGGCGCTGCCGGTACTGATCTGGTGGTTCTGGCAGAAGAGGCACCGGAGGTTGCAGAAGGAGAAGAAGATCGTGCCCGAGCCTCCCGTCCCCACCAGTGGAGGTTCTTCTCCGTAGTGAGGCTCGGCGGAAAAGACCCATGCCTCTCCGGCCGTCCCGCACTCGCCGGGCTCCCCCTCCAGGCGGCGCGCGCCGCAGGAGCGGGGACACAGCCTGCACTCGGCGGTGAGCTCCTCCAGGGCACGGGCCCGATGGGAGAGTGCTGCCGGAGTCATTCGTTCGAGATAGAGTGGACGCGTGGGCATATCTGAATCCCACAAAATATACCGAAGTTGGCCCGGAATGCAAATCAAGGTCACTCTGTGCTGCGATCGAATACTGGGCACAGTCGAATGAGCGCCGGAGGTGCTCCGCGGAGTGCTCCGGTGGTGCCCGTGGTGCTCGTGCGCTGGAAGGCCCGCCGATCCCCCCCGGGGGGCCGGGTGGAGCAGTGAGGAGACAGCGTCTGTGATCCAGCAGAAGGTGAGGGGCATCCGCTTCCCAAGAAGACAGGATTGTCATCCCGGAGTCACAGAAGGCTCATGCGCGAGACGTTACTTTTGGAGAGAAGCGCGGCACATGAAGATGCAGCGCAGGAACCGGGAGGTGGTCAAATGCAGCAGAGACTCGCAGTCCTGACCGGGCTCGTGATGCTATACGCTGTGGCATCGGCTGGCCCGGAGGAACACTTGAGGAACGCCAATACGTCGCTGGTCGGACTGACCGGCATTCGTGTGGTCGTGCACTATGACGCCCCAATCAACGAACAGTTCGGCCTCAGCGAACAGCTTTTGCGCTCCGCGGTCGAACTCCGTTTGAAGGCCAATGACATCCGTCTGCCGAGCGAACGGGAGTGGGCAAGAACCCGCGGAACACCGTATCTCTCTGTCACGGTCAAGGGGACACAACTTACCTCCGGCGTGAACAACCCGGAGTACCTCTTCCACTAGGGGCTGGATCTGATCCAGCAGGTGCGCACACACGGTGCACCGCCACAGGAGTGCGAAGCAATCACATGGACAGAGGAGTACAGCGCGGTCCTGCCGGAGCACGACCTATGTGCGATCACCGTGAAAGTAAGCGATCTCGCCATGGAATTCGTCAGCGCGCCCAAGGCCGCGAAGAAGGGAGCAGCATCATGATCGATAAGGCCCGGGTGGGAACACCTGTGGAAGATCTCGGTGCCTCGGAAGTATTCCGGCGCTTGCATGCTCGGCGCGAGCTCGCCGCGATGGGCAGGCAGCGGCTTGGGGCTTGCCCTGGCGAAGTGGATTGTCGAATCGCACGGCGGGAAGATTAGTGTCCAGAGTGTCCCGGCGGAGGGCAGCACCTTCACGGTCCACCTGCCCGGGGCCGAGCATCCTCCTCCGCCGACTTTCTCCCCCTCCTGAGTACTCTTTCCGACGAACGAGAGCACCTCGGGGTCAATCGCCCGGTTTGTGGTGTGTTCCTCTGGACCGGGGCGACAAGCTCATTGGTCATCTGAGGCTACCGGATCAGGATCATCCT
>Ga0209536_100011683_pt1 | contig 12834 bp, 10 predicted proteins | sample DeeMarSeWOR28_12_FD_187461 | JGI IMG/M metagenome (GOLD analysis project Ga0209536, IMG submission 187461) | Marine sediment microbial communities from White Oak River estuary, North Carolina - WOR-2-8_12 (SPAdes) (version 2) | ecosystem: Environmental > Aquatic > Marine > Intertidal zone >...
TATGGAAAGCATCCATTGTTACAATCTGGGAGACAAGAGTTACGCGAAAGCACTATTGGAGGACAAGAAGCACTGGGTCAGGAGCCTCCCTGGAAAACTCCTTCATAACATCATCAGTCATGGCATCAGCAAGATCGCGGAATTCCTCCCCGGGGATGACCCCAAGGTGATTGCCTACGGGTTCACGAGCCCAATACTTAAGAGTATAAACGAGACGGATATCATCGACGAATTGCGGGTTATTATTGTTGATAATGACAATACAACCGGATATTTCACGTTTTCAACACAGATCTCTCCGGTCGTGGAACAGTTCCGGTTATTCGGTTCCAAGAATGCACTTCTCGTAGATATCGATCATCGGACCCTGATCAAAATTCCGAAACAAAGTTACAAAAGTTACATGAGAAGTTTCATACCCCCATGGAAAACGGGTAAGGAATATTTCTCAAATGCTACGGGAAATATCATGAAATTTGTGAAGAGAGAAATGCACGTTAATTACGGGATGAATTATCTGATAAAGTCTTTTTACAGATCCGTAACCGAAAACGATCCCGTACCGATACCGTATAGGGAAATTATCCTTGTATCCAGAATCATGGATTCAATATTTTCCCAGTTACTGGACTTTAATAAGAGACCGATCGATGTTTAGCATAATAATTATTAAAGTGGATTTATTTTTTCATCTATAAAAATAATGAATTATTTTTTATTAGAGCGCATCGCTAAAATTCCTGTTTCGGTCGTCTATTATGCGGTCTCGGGAATTTATCATTCCTTCAAATTATTATACGGATCAAAAAGAAAGAACAGAGTCATAATATTGATGTACCACGCCATCAATAAAAAACATCTTCCGGAATTTAAACGTCAAGTTGAAAGAATGAAAAAAATCGGCAGAATCATCCCTTTAAACCAATTGGATTCCTCGCCCGAAGGAGAAAAGGCTTTTGCGATCACTTTCGACGATGGATTCCGATCGACTGTGGAAAACGGACTTTCCTTTCTTAGGGAAAAAGATGTTCCTTCCACGATATTCATACCTTCCGGGTGTATGGGAAAAGGCCCGCATTGGGTAACTGATCCGGATAATATGTATTACCAATATTTTCATGAACCGATAATCGACGAAGATACCTTGGGGAAACTTACTGCGGGTATTGTAGAGGTCGGTTCACATTGCGTGAACCACATGCGATTGACCCACATACCCTTGGAGGAAGCCCAGCGGGAATTGGAGGATTCAAAACAGTCCCTTGAGAAGATATCGGAAAAACCAGTTCGTTTCCTGTCGTTCCCATTTGGGGATTATGACGACAACATTCTTTCCCTATCAAGAAGTTCGGGGTATGAAAAAGTATTTACGGCCTATCCGGTGCCGATCAACCATCCGGAGAGCGGGTTCCTTTTCGGGAGAATTGACATTTCCCCGCAAGATTGGCCCATTGAATCTTGGTTAAAGTTCCAGGGAGCGTACAACTGGTTGCCTTTCGTCATAACAATGAAAAGGAAGATCAGATCCTGGATTTCTTGAAACATTGAGGACATGAGGATTAGCAGCCTGAGGTTTATGAAGCGGTATCGCAGGTTAGCAGCGTGACTCACATGATGCTCCTGAAAAATAATTTATAATACCCAGTTACGGATCACCAGAATACCGTTGGCGAGCCCAACCTGATCAATTCACCCTGATCTCAATGTAAGGATCCTCCATGAATTTCAATAGGGGTTTCTTGTAGCTTCGGCAATGTGTTTGCCTCATTGCATATGGATTTTTATAATTGCTAGTCAAAAAAACCGCATATCAGAAAGTTTTTGAGGTCGGTATACAGATGTATGGAATGATGTGGGCAACAGAATTATGACGGCAAACACGGCACTCATTCTATCTATTGCCGTTATCTTACTTGTCCTCAAGCTGGATGCCAGGCGGCAATCAACTGTTTCTTATGCCTTATGGATTCCCGTAATATGGATGATTTACTCGGCATCAAGGCCACTTTCCTTTTGGCTTAGTGGAGGCACTCCTGAAACTACAGAAATGTATATGGAAGGTAACCCTTTAGACAGAAATGTTTTATCTGTACTTACTATTATGGGGATATACGTTTTATTAAGAAGACACATTAGGTGGAGATCTGTGCTTAAAACTAATGTATTAATATTCCTCTGGTTCTCATACTGTGGCATCAGCATTCTGTGGGCGGATTTTCCCATGGTGTCATTAAAGAGGTTGATCAAGGAAATTGGCCTTCTATTGAGCGTTCTGATTGTCCTTACAGAAGCGGAACCTATTGAGGCCGTGAAGACCCTGATGAAAAGATTTTCGTATCTTCTAATTTCTCTTTCCATCTTTCTTATTATGTATTTCCCAAAATTAGGAATGACATATTCTCCATATACTGGTGCGATAGGTTATGCAGGCGTTTCTTATGACAAAAACAATCTTGGCAGGATTTGTCTAATTGCAGGGTTCTTTTTGTTTTGTAACTTGATCGCGATGAGGCATACGAATACGAAAGGAAATGATAAAGAGAGAACGTTCATTCAGTTTGTGATTTTTATAATGACCGTGTGGCTCTTGATAATAACAAACAGTGCAACTTCAACAGGTGCCTTTGTTATCGGTATTCTTATATTTGTCGTATTGGGTAGAAGAGTCGTTATAAATAACATGGAATATCTTGGAACAATTATGATCATTAGTTTTATTGTAGGCCTTATTTTGGAATTGTCGTTGGATGCGATTAGCTTTTTTATAATTTCTCATGGGCGGGATATGACCTTATCGAGACGGACGTTGCTTTGGAAAGATCTATTAGCATTTCCTACGAATCCCCTGATTGGAGTGGGGTACAGGAGCTTCTGGCTAGGAGACAGGCTGACCATCCTGTGGGAAAAGTATACCTGGACGCCGAACGAAAGCCACAACGGATACTTGAATGTGTACCTGGAACTCGGATACGTAGGTCTTTGTCTGCTGGGTGGCGTCATATATAGTGGGTATCGCAAAATCAAGAAGGAATTAGCATTCAATTTTGATTACGGAAGGTTTTGCATGGGAATATTCATTATTTCCCTTTTATATAATATTACAGAGGATGCCATTGGTAAAACGACATTGGTGTGGTTTGTTTTTCTTCTCGTATCTTTGGATATTCCTAAGCAGTTTCCTTCAAATACCACTCCTTAGGATCGAAAATAATTTGTATATGTTTCGGAATGACTGGATGTGAGGAAATGAAAATCCGGAAATCAAAGGTTTCGAAAGGTGAAGAATATTTTCACGCCGACGAGTTTAGGTCCAATTTGAGAAAGCATGCCGTAAGAGGGACAGGCGCCACGCTGGTATCTCAATTTTCTACTTTCTTTATTCAGATGGTGGGTGTTGTTTTCCTGGCGAGACTTCTAACACCAGAGGATTTTGGACTGGTTGCCATGGTTTTGGCAATTTATGCCTTCTTTCGACTATTGCGAAATTTCGGTCTTATCGACGCTACCATTCAGGAAAAAGAACTTGATCACAGGAAAGTCAGCACACTGTTTTGGGTCAATGCCGGATTCAGCGTGCTCATCACGTTGATCTTCATGGCGTTGGGTCCCGTTATTTCCTGGTTCTATCGCGAACCGCGAATTACCTGGATTGCGCTCGTAATTTCCCTTGATTTGTTTTTTGGAGGATTGGCGACGCAGCATCGGGCATTGCTCAAAAGGAATTTCCAATTTTACAAGGATGCGGCGATAGAAATCCCCTCCGCACTGGTGGGCTTCGGTGCGGCGATATTCCTGGCATGGTATGGATGGGGATATTGGGCAATCGTAATGCGTTGGGTTGTTTCTGCGCTGGTCGAAGTTACTCTTGCATGGACATTGTGCTTGTGGCGCCCCGGTTTGCCAGCCCATGGCACAGGCGTCATGCCTATGATACGATTCGGGATGAATATGATCGGAAACTTCTCCGTTGGCTATTTCTCTACGTATCTCGACAAGATCCTGATTGGATGGCGTTACGGGAGCCTGGCACTAGGATATTATGATCGCGCATTTTATTTATTTATGGCACCTGCACAAAGAATGACGGTTCCTCTAACACACGTGGCCGTAGCAACGTTGAGCAAGTTGCGGGAAGAGCCGGAAAAATACCGAAGATATTATTTAAATGCGGTGTCAACGATTGCATTTATCGGTTTCCCCATAAGCGCAATGTTAACTGTAATGAGCAACGATGTAATTCTTTTAATCTTGGGCCCCCAATGGGGAAAGGCAGCAGAAATCTTTTCCGTATTTGGATTCGCTATCGGAATACACATGATTTATGCTACGAATGCCTGGATTCACATTTCTTTGGGAAAATCCGACAAATGGTTACGGTGGAGTATTTTTGGAACGATATGTATGGCGATCTCGTATCTGGTCGGGTTGCCCTTCGGGCCCATTGGAGTAGTCATTGCCTATACGGCGACCTTACATATTTTGATAGGCCCGTGTTTGTGGTATGCAGGCAGGCAGATTGACTTGAAGTTGGCCGATATAGTATTAGAGATATATAAGTACTATTTATCTGCCTTATGTACCGGGTTGCTTTACTGGTACATCTTGCATTCGTTTAGTCCTATATCTGGTATGTTCAATCAATCGAACATTTTTACAAGGTTATCATTGTCAGTCGCTTTTTGTTCAATTACCTATATTTTTATAGTTATAGTTTTCTACCGAAGCACTAAACCTGTAACCAATTTTATTTATGTTGGTTGGGAAATGGTTCCCAAAGTGTTTTCCAAATGAATTCGAAGGGAATAAGGAAAAGGATATTGAGAAGGGGTTTTTGGTCTGCCTGATAGCAATGCCAGTCAGGAGTTTACTGATGGCTGGTAACTTCAGGTTCCCATATTGTGTAGTTCCAGTGTTTTTCTGGTATAACAGTATCGTCATTTTTTCTAGCCTGAAATACAAAGCTGTAATATACGTGTCGGCTGCGAACGAAAGAAAAGGCAATAATTTGGGGACGTTCCACAGGCTGTGTTCGGGCATGACACTTGCCGTATTCCGCTTGAGATCCTGTGGTGAAGGTTTCTTGCCCACCAGGATTTACAGGACGTATAAGAATCCATAGGCGGGGGAAATATGAAGAGAAATACTGCGGGTCGTGAACTTCTGCATCTTTTTCCAGGAAGGTTGATAAAAGTTCTTACATTTATGTTCGCCCTTTTATTCTCGATGAATGCTTATGCCGTTACGAACAATCTCCCCGATTGTTCTCAAACGACGGTCAACAACGCAATCTCTTCTGCCTCTTCAGGCGATACCATCGTCTGTCCAAGTGGTTCATGGTCTTGGTCGAACGTAGATATAACAAAAAATGTTACCTTGCAGGGAGCGGGGATCGGGAACACCAACATTACTATTCCAGTCGCGCACGGACTGGAATCTCCAACCTCCTATACGGGTGCGTTCCGTGTAACCGGATTCACATTTATAGCAACGTCTACTTTTGCGAACTACACAGATTCGATGTTCCGTATCCATAACGGAACAGGGTGGCGCGTAGACCACAACGAGTTTCAGTCATACTCAACCGGGATAGGCGGGTCCGGCGGGAATGTGATGCACATAAGATATGACGCTGGGGGACTTATCGACCATAATAGGTTTCTTGCCGCCAATCAGAGCAGGGGTGGCGGATGTAGTCACGGCATGGTTCTATTCTCAAATTCTGGAACAACATCGACATCCAACAACGCCCAGAACTATTCTTGGATTAACTTCGATTCCAATGATGTGCTTGGGAGCGCAGAGAACACCATCTTCGTGGAAGATAACTACTTTTATAATGACCAGGATTGCGATAGTCACAACGTACACGCGGCGTATGGAAGGCACGGCGGGATCATGGTCTTTCGTCATAATGAAATCCATTTCATGAACTTTGACAATCACGGATTTCGGTCTGAACACGCAGGCTTTGCGTGGGAAATAAGCAACAACGAATGGGTCCGGGATGTGCCTGGGATCGACCTGTATCTACAGGTTAATATCCGTGGTGGGACTGGTGTTATCTATGGGAATTCGGTAACAGGGTCTACTGGATCTATCGGCACCGGCATAAATCTCTGGTATGAACGTGCTACGAGTGGTCCGGGGAGCAGTTCAGTAACAAGTTCTGTCCCCGGCTATGGAACTGTCGGCGCGAACACCGCTTGTTCCTCAACGGAAGGGCATCTGTGTGCCGAACAGCCGGGAGCGGGGCAAGGAAACACCCCAGACCCCATGTATTTTTGGAATAATTCGAACATGTCACCTTTCCGGAACCAGACCGGCGAAAGCTGGATGCAGTCAGGGAGAGATTATTTTAACAATCAAGGTGCAAAACCTGGATATGTCGCCTATCCTTACCCGCATCCGTTACAGGAGGGAGGACAACCGCCTCCACCACCACCCCCACCGTCCGATCTGATCCCTGCTCCGCCGGCGATCATTGGAGTGAACTGACGCCTGCATGACGATGTGTGAACGTCGGTTCCCGGGAACTGCTTCCCGGGGACCGGCTTATATCCACCTCTAGGACAAGCATTCCCTTACTTTTTTCCCATGTCTGCCTTGTAAGCGCTGATTCGTGCGCTTCGGGCCGGGCTTGGCGCCGCTGATCAAAACCGTTGTGTTCCGGCCATATTGCTGCCGTGTCCTTCCGGAAAACCCCGGTTGATTATCTCCTTGCCCGTCAATCGTAAAAAACCGTTAAAACGAAAGGAAAAAGTCCTTGCTCCGATGGCTTTAACGATAACCGGTCTACTTAAAAAAATGAGGTAAGGCTCATGCCGGAAAAGAAGGATTTACGAGTCGCGTTGCTCACGGGAGGAATAGACCCCCATTATGCATTGGGTCTCCTCGGGGGCCTCATTAAAGAAGGTCTACACGTCGATTTCATCGGGAACGATGAAATGATGAATGCGGAGGCTACAAAACAACCAGGTGTTACCCCCTTCAACTTGCGGGGTGATAATCGTCCAGATGCTTCGATAAGGGAGAAGATAGTAAGAATTCTAAAATATTACAAAAGGTTAATTGTGTATGCATGCACGTCTGACGCACGGATATTCCATATTCTCTGGCTGAATAAGTTCCTATTTTTTGACAGGACCTTTCTGAATATTTATTACAGGTTATTGGGGAAAAAACTGGTTTTCACTGCACACAATGTCAATGCGGGTGAAAGGGATGGAACGGACAGCACCATGAATCGGGCTTCGCTGCGATTCATGTATCGGGTGACGGATCACATTTTCGTTCACACAGACAAGATGCGGAAGCAACTGATGGATGATTACAGGGTTAATTCAAATAAAGTGTCCGTGATACGTTACGGCTTCAACAACATGGTTCCACGAACCGATATGACCAGGGAGGCTGCAAGGCGGCAACTTGGGTTGGAAGACAAGGAAAAAGTCTTGCTCTTTTTTGGGAATATCGCCCCGTACAAGGGGCTGGAATATCCGATATCGGCCATGGCTTTACTGAAAGAGAGGATGGTCGGGTTGCGGTTGATCATCGCGGGGAGGGTGAAAGACTGCGAGGAGTATTGGGAAGGGATCCGGGTTTTGATTGACGAAAGCGGGTTGCGAAAAAGTGTTCTTTTACATGTCCGTTATATACCGGACGACGAGGTGGAGGTATTTCATAAGGCTTCGGATGCCATGGTACTTCCCTATAAACATATATTTCAGTCCGGTGTTCTCTTCCTTTCCTATAGTTTCGGGCTTCCCGTTATCGTCTCTGACGTTGGATCATTAAGAGAGGAAATCATCGAGGGTCAAACGGGCTTCGTGTGTCGACCCGGGGACCCGGAAGATCTGGCAAAAAAGATTGAAATGTATTTTTCCAGTAACCTTTACAAGGATTTGAACAACAATAGAGAGAATATTATGGAGTATGTAAAAACGAATAATTCGTGGGAGAAAGTTGCCGAGACGACGAACAGGGTCTACCAGGAGTTACTTTAACCAACCGGGTCTCGCACTTGACAAAATGGCAATGAATCGAGAAAGGGGGAGAGGCGCATTAGAAACAGCACTTGTCAGGCGAACATTGGGGAGGAGAGGATGAGAAGAAAAAACGTCGAGGTAAGCGGAATCCCCGTTGCATGCTGTTCTTTTGATGATGTCCTTCTGGATATGGACCGTATTATAAGCGACCGAACCTGCGGGAACTATATTTCCATCACCAATACCGAATCCATGTACCATGCCCTCCGAATCCCGGAGCATCTTCGCTACATCAAGGGAGCGAGATTCTCTCTCTGTGACGGGATCGGATCCGTCATTGCCGGATTGGCCTGGGGTCATAGAATTCCAAGGAGAAACGGCCCGATCCTGATGCTTAAGGCATGTCAATATGGTCTCGGCCGGGGATGGAGGCATTTCTTCTATGGCGGCAAAGAAGGAGTTGCCGATCTCATGGCAAAAAAACTGACGGAAAAATTTCCGGGATTGATTACCGCCGGCACTTATTGCCCTCCGTTCCGTTCTCTGTCTCCGGAAGAGGAGGAAGAAGTGGCCAGAATTATAAATGATTCGAACCCCGATATCGTATGGGTCGGCTTGGGGCTCCTCAAGCAGGAGCAGTGGGTGGCAGATCACCTTGATAAGGTTCAGGCGCCCTGGATGGTGGGTGTTGGCGCGGCTTTCGATTATCATGCCGGAACGGTAAAGTGGGCCCCGGGATGGATTCAGGCCATCGGCATGGAGTGGTTGTACAGGACCATCCTGCAACCGCGTCTGCGAATCCGAAGATACTATTGGTCGTATATATTTATGTTCCAGTCCATATGGCAGGGTCTCATCGGGAGGATTCGTCCCGGAAGAATGTAAAGTTTTACCTTCAGATTCCGATATGATAAATAAATATGGGCGAATCTGAAATGGGCATTATGACGAGTAAAGGAGATGCATGGCGATGATCAGGGCCGGTATCGTAGGTTTGGGGAAAATGGGGTTATCGCACTGCGCAATTGTTAATGCCCACCCCGATGTGGATCTGGTTGCCGTCTGTGACACATCGAAGTTAATGCTGGGTGCGATCGACAAGTATGCGGGTATCCAATGTTTTAATGATTATCGGGCAATGATCGACCAATCCCATCCGGATTGTTTGATCATAGCGACGCCGTCATCTTCGCACGCGGAGATTTCCAGATACGCGATGGAACGTAACATTCATCTTTTCGTGGAAAAACCCTTCTGCCTCAGGCTTGAAGATGGACGGGAATTGGTCGAATTGGCTGTGCGGCACGATCTGGTAAATCAGGTTGGGTACCACAATCGGTTCATCGGGGTTTTTCAGGAAACCAAGAGGCTTCTGGAACGAGGAATAATCGGGGATGTTTATCACATTCTCGGAGAAGCTTACGGCCAGGTGGTGGTAAAAGAGAAGGCCGCTACATGGCGATCGAGCAAAACCGAGGGAGGAGGATGTCTTTACGACTACGCCGCTCATGTTATCGATCTCATGAACTATTTCGTGGGTCCTCCCGATCAGGTTGCCGGCACAGTTCTGAAGAAAATATACTCAAAAGACGTCGACGACGCTGTGTATTCAACCCTCTTGTACAAAAACGGTAAAAGTGCCCAATTGTCAGTGAACTGGAGTGACGAGACCTATCGGAAGATGTCCACCCAGGTAGAGATATTGGGAAAGAGGGGCAAGATCATTGCCGACAGACAGGAGTGCAAGGTTTATTTGAACGAAGACAACGGTGTGGAAAATATGGTTGGTGGCTGGAATATGTTTTATACGACGGGTCTCACGGAGCCGGTATGGTTTTACCTCCGTGGCGAGGAATATTCTGCCCAGGTTGACTACTTTATTCGCTGTATTAAAGAGGGCCGAAAAGACAACATCAATTCGTTTGCAAGCGCACTACATACGGATATCGTCATTGACCTTTTACAGAAAGATTCAGTGAGGGAAAAATAAGATGGACAGAATTCTTTTTGGAGACAATCAGTTTTTTGCCGTTAACCACATGTCCGAAGAGAAAGCCCGTGCGCAAGCCATGAAGTTCAGGGATACGAAGGCTATTATAGATGTTCTGGACATTGCTTATGATCTGGGGATCAAAACATTTATGTGCACGACACATGACCGGATTTCCGAGGTCTGTGACCATATCAGGGCCCATCCTGGACGGTATGAAGATTTCAAGATTTATCCTTGTATGCCTTACGCCCATAAATATGCGAACGCCGTATCGCAAATCGGCGTCGTGGGGACTTTAAAGAAATTTGCGCCGGGAAGTATGCTGGGGGCTGCGTTCCGGGGTGGAATGGCGGCCGCCAAGCAGGATTTTGTGGGCCTGATGAGACTGCTAGTTGACGCGGAAATGAAGATGTTTCACGGGATAAACACGGAGGTCATATTTCTGCAGAACATCGTTACCGACCTGCTGTTGGGGCTCGGCATGAAGGAATTTTTTACCGCTTTTGCAAGTCACATCAAAGAAAAGTATAATGCCGAGGCCGGTTTCATCACAATGAATATGCCCCACCTCTTGAATGTTCTGGAAGAGTGCGGGATTGAGAATCCGATTATTTGCAGCAATGTAAACAAAATCGGGTTTCGGATGTGCGGCGGGATTGAAACATACGAGAAAATAATTCGAGAGAAGAAATTCCGGCCCATTGCGATGTCTGTGCTGGCATCGGGAGCGATATCCCCGGGTGAAGCACTGGAATATGTTTGTGGATTGAAAAATATTGAATCGATAGTCTTCGGAGCATCAAGCAGGGGGCACATCAAAGAAACAAGGGATCTGATTGAAGAACTAACCCATAGTTAGGTAGCTTATTGTATACTGTTTCCCCCGATCCCATAAAAAAACGTCAACGTGCGGCAGGTAAGGAACCGGACGGAAAGATTTCCCATACTCGCCAGCACGAAGACTATGAGATGTCACAAGCATATTTCAGGAATTTGCAGGTACCTGCCCCAGGTTATTTCCGGAATTCCAAAGGGGATCTGAAAATTTAAAAATCATGAACGCGTTCGATTTTACAATTCTTACCTTCCTGAACCGTTTTGCCCGACGATCGTGGTTTTTTGATCAGGTTATTGGAATTGGTGCCGGGAATAACCTTTTCAAGGGAGGTTTGATCATTGCCATCCTCTGGGGTTTGTGGTTTACCAGCAGCGATCGGGGACAGGAACAGATTCGGAAATCCATCCTTGTAATTTTCGTCGGTACGTTTGCGGGTCTGTTTTTCACGAGGGTTTTGGTGAATATCCTGCCGTTTCGGCCAAGACCGATACACAATATTGCGTTTCCCTTTGTGTTTCCTTATGGTATCTCCGAAACGATGTTGAGGGACCATGCCATGTCTTTCCCAAGCGACCATGCGACATTGTTTTTCGGACTGGCTGCCGGAATTTACCTGATCTCCCGCCGATTGGGTTTCCTCGTATCTGCGTACGTTATTTGTAATATGTTTCTGCTCCGCGTGTACCAAGGGGTCCACTACCCGACAGATATTATTGCAGGGGCGCTTATCGGCATAGTTTCCGTATTACTGGTGAACACGCCGTTTGTGAGGAGGCAAGTTGTCGACAGGATTTTTGATGTATCGCTGGAGTATCCCCGCATATTTTACGGCATTTTTTTCATCGTTTCGTACCAGACGGCAACCCTATTTTCCGACAGTCGCAAACTCGCTGCCATGGCGTGGAAGTTCCTGAAAATAATTTCGTAGCGAGTCGTTTGTTAACATTTGTACCAAGTAACGTTCCGGGGCGTCACAAAAAGATGCATTGCTTCTTCCTGCCAAACGGGGAGATCTATACATGTCACAATCCAACCCCTCGATGACGCGATGGTACTTTTTCCATGCGTAGAAGGAGGAGAACCCAGCGGAGCAGGTATACTCCGAGAATCGTTCCAAAAAGATTGCAGATGACGTCGGAAAGCGAAGAGGTGCGGGTAGGAAGATAGATTTGCAACAGCTCGATGGTAAGGCTGGTGCCGGCGCCCAGCACTGCTATTAGAAAAACATGGGATTTACTCGGCAAACCGTCACCATTTCTCAACCACACGGCAAAGAAGAAGCCGAACGGTATAAATCCCAGGATGTTAATGACCACATCGCGGATGAAATACCGGTTGAAATATTCTTCTTTCAAGGGAGAGCGGAGAACGGTTTTTGTTAGCACGTTAAATGATCTAGGGATCGTAATATCATGATGGTGACCTGCGTGATCTCTGGCAAGCGTTCCCGTCCCTTCGTCGAATACGTAGAGAATGCTGGGCGTCTTCCCTGCGGACCATGTCGGCGTTCCCTTTGCGACCCAGTCATGAAAATGTTGGGAAATCTCTTCCGATGACAATTCTCTATCATAATAGGCGAGGAACAGCAGGTCCCCGGTCCAGGGACTATGGCCAGTAGGGGAGTTACCGAGCACAAATTTTCCTGAACTGGAATAATCTGCCGGGATGATTGGGAAGTTTTTGGTCTGCTTCACGATTTGTCCGTCGGCATAAATTGCGGTATTGCCTTTTTGGGATATGACCGTGAGAAATCTGGGAATGTCTTTTAAGAGGACATTTCCCGCACTCATTTCCCGGGAACCAAAGCGAAGGTTGCTTCCTTGGGGATCGACCCGGAGAATCAGCGAGGATTTCCATTGCGCGAGGGTGAAAAATTGACGGTTTACCTCGGTGTATAGCGTGAGGATTCGGGGGAAAGAGTAATTTGGCTCCCGCGCGGGTCGGACAACCAATTCGATGCTGACAGGTCTGCCCGGACGAATGGCTCCTTGGGGGCCATATACGGCCTCTCTATTGTA
>Ga0209536_100011684_pt1 | contig 12834 bp, 8 predicted proteins | sample DeeMarSeWOR28_12_FD_187461 | JGI IMG/M metagenome (GOLD analysis project Ga0209536, IMG submission 187461) | Marine sediment microbial communities from White Oak River estuary, North Carolina - WOR-2-8_12 (SPAdes) (version 2) | ecosystem: Environmental > Aquatic > Marine > Intertidal zone >...
AATTCATTTCTGATTTTATACTGATTATAAATATGCAAACCAATCCTTAAATCCTGGCTCTGGGCATTTTCCAGCTTTACATCGGCATTTTTATCAAAATAGGCATTGATCGGATCGCCTTCCGGGATTGTTATACCTCCCTGCTCCTGTACTTTATGATTTATCCTTGAAAGACTCAATAATCCATGGTATTTCCCATTAGGTGATTGATAATCTGTATGTACATTATATGCTAATGACATAGCGTGATTATCCCCTTTCCCTATGGAAGCAATTTGTTTATCTGCATTGATTTTTTTGTATTGAAATCCTACATTCCAATACGGTGTAATGTTCCTGGTATGTCTGATGTTTGTCACAGCTCTCCCCCTGCCACCCAATACTACATCCAAAGGAGTGTATGGCGATTTCGTGTCGAAAAACAATACTTGCTCTGCGGTGATATAGTATGGTATATAAGCATCAAAACCAGACCGTATTCCAACCTGAGAGGGAGGAGCATAAAAAATCGGGTGTAGTGCAGTCCCTAAATTCCCAAGGTTTTGATATTTATTGTCGAGCTTTTCTACCATGCTGAACCTATGCATATTTCCAATCGTAGAATCCAACTTGTGTAAGTTATCCCTATTGTATTTTATATCTTCAAAACTCTGGTAAAATGTCGTATATGGGCCATAAACCTGTTTGGTAGAATCATCCACGATCCTGCTCTGAGCCAATGCAACCATCGAGATGCACATAAAAAAAAGAAATACAGATCCACTCCTAGCCCACATATAATTCAATTTAACTCCATATCCTTCAACCCCATCACTACACTTTCGGTTAAATATTTGGTAAAAAAATCTCCATTTTCCAAGAAATACAATTCAATCGGTAAATAAAATACGGGATAATCCTGCAAAAATCCTGCCTCGTCTTTCATGCTGATCAGGCGTACCATATCTTTTTCAGTAGTGAGCAGACATTTAGACTGCGAATTAATTTCTTCAAAAGAACCGATTAATTCAGTCAGGTCTTTTTTGGTAAACGAATAATGATCCGGATATTTTTTATGACCCAGTAAATTAAAATTTTTATCAACATATTCCTCCAATAGTGATGCATTTGCTATCCCGGAAAAAAGGAGTACATCTTCGGAAAAACTTTGGTTGCCAAATAAGCGCTGAGGTTTCAGGTATTTTATTCCTGAAAAGTACACCGACGCTTTTGTTTTCGTATATCGTATGACATGATTTTTTATATCATCAATTTCTTCATGACTCAGTTCATTAGGGCATTTTGTTACCACAACAACATCTGCCCTGTCGGCGTGCTTTCTGGATTCGCGAAGTAATCCCGCAGGCAAAACATGATCTTGGTAAAAAGGCCTGTGATAGTCCGCAAGTAAAATATTCATATGTGGTTTCACAGCGCGATGCTGGTATGCATCATCAAGGATGATTACACTTATTTTCTCATCCTGGAAAATCAACTCGGGAATAGCTAGCGCCCGTTCTTCACCCACAGCAACCTTGATTTTTCTGCCAAATTTTGTAAAGTACTGGAATGGTTCATCACCTAATGAATTTGCATCATCATGATTGGATGCAAGCCTGAATCCCCTCGTTTTCCGCTTATATCCACGGCTCAATACCGCCAGGTGGTACTTATCCATTAACTCACGGATGAGCAACTCAACAAACGGCGTTTTTCCTGTACCGCCTACTGTTAAATTACCAACGCCAATGACAAACCTATCGAACTCGATTGACTTTCTGCTTCCAATATCATAGAGATGATTTCTGAAATCAGTGATCCACTTGTACAATACGGCAAAAGGTAAAAGAAGTATCCTAATTATAGGCATGGTCAATAGGTAGAATTGATTATTTTTGAGCCATCGCAAAGTTCAACAATTATGACTAAAATAAAAGACATCATCGAATATTTGGAAACTTTTGCACCTCCTGCATATCAGGAAGATTATGATAATTCCGGATTGATCACTGGTGACCATAACACTGAAATAAAAGGCATCATCATTACCCTGGATTGTATTGAAGCTGTGATAGATGAAGCAATCAGGAAGAATTGCAACCTAATCATCTCCCATCATCCGATTGTTTTTCGGGGATTAAAAAAACTTACTGGACAAAATTACATAGAACGGACAGTAATCCAGGCAATTAAACATGATATTGCCATCTACGCTATTCATACCAATCTGGATAATATTTCAATGGGAGTCAACAAAAAAATTGCAGGACAGCTTGGCCTCACAAATTTAAAGGTACTTAGGCCCAAAAATGATACCTTGAATAAGCTTACCACCTTTATTCCCAAAGAAAACACAGAAGATGTGATGAGTAAATTACACGAAGCTGGTGCCGGAGTAATTGGAAATTACAAAAACTGCAGCTTTCGACTGGAAGGAACAGGCACTTTTTTACCAGTGGAGAATGCCTCACCTACCATTGGAAATGTCGGGCAGCTCGAAAAGGTAAATGAAGATCGGGTTGAGGTAATCTTTCCGGCATATTTAAAAAACAAAATACTTGATGCTTTATTTAAGGCACATCCGTACGAAGAAGTGGCGTATTACCTACACCAACTTGCCAATCTCGATCATAACGTGGGCTCTGGTATGATTGGAGATTTGGCTGAGCCCATGGATTCACGTGATTTCCTGAATCATATCAAAGTCCGGCTGAATACCTCAATGATACGACATACAGCCCTGATTAAAAAAGAAATTAAAAAAGTTGCCCTTTGCGGAGGGTCGGGGAGCTTCCTGTTACGCGATGCAATAGGGCAACTTGCAGATATATTTATCAGTGGTGACTTCAAGTACCATGAGTTTTTTGATGCTGATAATCACCTTATCATTGCAGATGTTGGTCACTTTGAAAGTGAACAATACACAAAAGAATTAATTTATGAGTTATTAAGTGAAAAATTTGCTAATATTGCACTCCATTTTACGGAAGTAAATACAAATCCAATATTTTACGCATAATAATTAATGGAAAGTACTGTTGCACAAAAACTAGATTCCTTAAAAAAACTTCAACAAATAGATTCAAAATTAGACGATATCCTCAAAATCAGAGGAGCGCTACCGGAAGAGGTTGGAGATTTGGAAGATGAAATTGTAGGATATCAAACCAGGATCGCGAAATACAATTCGGAAATAGAAGATCAGAATAGCGAGATATCCAACAATAAGAATGCGATCGTTGAAGCCAATAAGCTCATTAAGAAGTACGAAGAGCAACAAATGAATGTTAGAAATAACAGGGAATATGATGCTATCACTAAAGAAATTGAGCTGCAAACATTGGAAATTCAGATTTGCGAAAAGCGCATTAAAGAAGCGGAGGTAAAAATTGAGGCTAAAAAAGAAGAAATATCTGAAACTGAATCAATTTTAGATGAAAGGAAAAAAGATCTTGATAGCAAGAAAAAAGAACTGATCATGATCACCTCTGAAAGCATGGAAGAAGAAAACAAGCTTAAGGAGAACAGGGAAAAGGCTTCTGCCAAGGTAGAGGAACGATTGCTCAATTCGTACAATAAAATAAGGAATAACGCCAGGAATGGATTGGGTGTTGTCACCATATCCAGGAATGCCTGCGGCGGATGCTTCAACGTGGTACCACCTCAACGGCAGGCTGAAGTGCGCGAGCGAAAAAAAATTATTGTATGTGAACACTGTGGAAGAATCTTTGTAGATATAGAAGACCTTGCTGCACCAGAAGAGAAAAAGACAAGAAAAGCAAGGAAGTAGCCGGTGGCTCTACATATGCAAATAAAATTTTTAAAGGCGAATCGTCGTATTCGCCTTTTTTTATTTTTGGTCTTGCTTGGTACTCCAAACTACTTGTTTGCTCATCATCAGACTGAAAATAACCTTCATATTGCCTACGAACATTACTTAAACTTTCAGCTGGATTCATGCAACTATTATCTTGAAAGATCCTCTTCATCCGATCCCTTTACCTTCTACCTCAATATTTTACTCACTTCCACTAAGCTCCTTATTGACGACAATTTAGATCATTTCAAAGAAAATAAATTTATTGAAAACGATCTGTTGGATAAATTGGGGGAATATAACTTTACAGAAGACTATTTTACCTTTTTGAAATCTGAAATAAAGTTACAATGGGCGCTGCTTAAATTGAAAAATGGAGAGGAGCTATCCGCATTCTGGAGTCTTAAACAGGCATATAACCTGGCTGAAAAAAATGTAGAAAAATATCCGGAATTTACGCCTTCCTATAAAACAATTGGCCTACTACATGTTTTATATGGCTTGTTCCCAGACAAATATAATTGGATACTAACCCTGTTTGGAATAACGGGAAATGTATCTTCAGGCTTATCAGAGCTGGAAAAGGTAACAAACAGTCAGCAAATTCTTTCACTGGAAACTACCTTGATCCTTGGATTGTTACATGCATATTTATTAAATGATCCTGGGCAGGCAGTCATGAAGATTAAACCAATTTATGACCAAAATGAACAATTATTGATTACGTATATGTATGCATTATCCCTCATGAAAAACAGGCAAAGTGAGCATGCCCTCAATATCATCACCAGGGCCCAGCATAGGTATGCTCAACCATTGGCTCTGCCACATTTATACTATGTAAAAGGAGAAATATTTTTACAAAAAGGCGACCCGGGAAAGGCTATAGAGAATTATAACATATTCCTCAACACTCAAAAAGGGAAGAATCTTATCAAGGACACCTATTATAAAATTGGGATTTGTTACCATATCATGAACAAGCAGGATGAATCCTTAAATTACTTTGAAAAATCAAGGCTAAACGGCTGGGCAAAAAATGAAGCAGATAAATACGCTAAATATGCAATTGAATCTGGATCGATTTCTGACAAGCAGTTGTATCAGCTCAGGTATGCCACTGATGGTGGTTATTACAAAACAGCTTTTATAATATATCAGGGAATAGATACCCTAAAATTAAATGATCATGACCGGTGCGAATATTATTATCGATCTGCAAGAATGTTTCACGCGTCGGGGAATATCCAATCCGCTATTACAAATTATCAAAAGACTATTAAATTACAACGAGATAATAATTGGTATTTTGCGCCCAATTCAGCCCTGCAGCTCGGAATAATTTATAGTTCGGAAAACGAGCGGGAACTGGCAAATAAATATTTGCAGGTGGTCAATAATTATAAAGAATATCCTTATGAAAATAGTATTCGTCAAAAGACGAAAGTTGCGCTGAAGGAGGTGGATTAGAATGGAACATCTCCATTGTCAGGTTCTATATTTCCGCTATTGCCTTTTTTATTAGCTTTACTCTGGAAGGTTATTGTATTTGTTTCTTTGTTAAACTGCCCTTCAAAGTCTCTTCCCGATCCAAAACCACCATACAAATTCCCCGCATCCAGATCGCAGAATTTGGTAAACTTCCCGATAAATTTCAACTTCACCGAATCAAGGGATCCATTTCTGTGCTTGGCAATGATGACCTCGCCAATTCCCTGCACGCTGTTACCTTCCTCATCTGCATTAATTCCATAGTACTCCGGCCGATAGAGGAACAGTACCATGTCAGCATCCTGTTCGATAGAACCGGATTCCCGTAGGTCAGACAGCTGTGGTCGCTTATCTCCTCCCCGCACTTCAACGGCCCTGCTCAGCTGTGAAAGTGCGATGATGGGAATATTCAATTCCTTTGCAATATTCTTTAATGACCTGGAAATTGATGCTATTTCCTGTTCACGGTTGCCTGGCCCACCCCCACTTTTCGAACTATCACCCGACATCAATTGTAGGTAGTCGACAATGATCAATTCAACACCATGCTGTGCAACAAGTTTCCTTGCCTTAGCCCGTAATTCCAAAATGGTTAAGGCAGGTGTATCATCTATAAATATCGGGGCTTCAGAAAGCTTGGCAGTCTTATGAATCAACTGTTCCCATTCGTAATCCTCAAGATTCCCCTTTTTGATCTTATCGCTCTCCAGCTCTGCCTCCGCTGAAATTAACCTGTTTACCAATTGGATATTCGACATTTCCAGAGAGAATATAGCCACCGGTTTATTGAAATCAACCGCTGCATTACGCATAGCAGACACTACAAATGCCGTTTTCCCCATACCAGGGCGAGCGGCAATTATGACGAGGTCTGATTTTTGCCAGCCTGATGTCACCCGATCCAAGGCAGTAAATCCTGTGGCAATACCAGTAAGCCCGTCTGCCTGTTGCTTTTTGATTTCCAATTCCATGATGGCCTCATGCATAATGGAGCGCATATCTGCATAATTTTTCCGGATATTGATCTCTGATACTTCAAAGAGTGATTGTTCCGTTTTATCAAGGAGTGAGAATACATCAATGGTATCCTCATAAGCATCTCGGTGAACTTCAGAAGCAATTCGGATCAATTCTCGCTTTATTGCCTTTTCGATAATGATCCTTGCATGATATTCAATGTGGGCCGCAGAATTTACCTTAGAGGTGAGTTCCGTAATGTAATATGCCCCTCCTACTAATTCCAGTTTTCCTTTCTTGCGCAGATGATTGGTTACAGTCAACAAATCTACTGGCTCGGAATTATTGAATAAATCAACAATTGATGCATAGATCTCCTTATGACTGTCTTTGTAGAACGTCTGAGGCTTTAATATATCAATGACATTGGTGAGCGCATCCTTTTCTAACATCAGGGCACCAAGAACAGCCTCTTCCAGGTCTATTGCCTGAGGAGGTACTTTGCCCAGGCTTTCACCTAAGTCACGACTGATAAGCGTTCTTGTTTTAGATCCTAATCTTAAAGATTGCGATTTGCCTGATTCCATAAATAAAAGTTACGAATTATACCCCGGATTTAGTAGAAAACCAACCACAAACATAGACTAATTACTGAGGTTCTAAAAAGAAAATATTGTATAGTTGTCATTTAGTTTTCCACAAAGAAAATCAGGGCTTTTCCACATGCATTCTAATTATTAACAACCTTATAAACATAGGAGTTATTCATTATATTTGTCACCATTTCAATTTGTTCTATCTTTGAAACGACAATTATTTGATAGATGATATCGAAAAAGAAAGAAAAAGTACATTTCATTGCTATAGGTGGAAGTGTAATGCATAGTCTGGCCATTGCCTTAAAAATGAAAGGCCTGGAAGTTACCGGTTCTGATGACAACATATATGATCCTTCAAAGAAACGGCTGGCAGCTCATAATTTGTTACCCGAAACACTTGGCTGGAATGAAGATAACATTACTGAAGATCTGGATGCTGTCATTTTGGGTATGCATGCCCATGATGAAAATCCTGAGCTGATAAAGGCAAGAAAGCTTGGCTTGCCAATATATTCTTTCCCGAAATTTATCAGAAAACAATCTGATGATAAACAACGAATTGTCATAGCTGGCAGTCATGGAAAAACGACCATAACAGCAATGATCATGCACGTACTTAATTATGCAAATCGTGATTTCGACTATGTGGTTGGTGCTCATCTGGAGGGTTTTAATAATATAGTTAAACTGTCTGATGCTCCAATCATCATTATTGAAGGAGATGAATACTTTTCTTCGGCGTTAGACAAAACACCAAAGTTCCTAAACTACGAGCATCATATTGGCCTTATAAGTGGAATTTCCTGGGATCATATCAATGCATATGAGACTGTCGATGAATATGTAAAACAATTTGAAATATTTGCGGATGCAACACCCAAAGGAGGTACGCTGATTTTCTGCGAAGAAGATGATATGGCCATGGTAATTGCAAGTAATCAACGAACCGATGTGGCGCAGCTACATTACTCAGTACATCCCTATGTGGTAAAAAATGAGATCACATACCTGAAAACAGATATAGGACTCATCCCGATAAAAATATTTGGTGAGCATAACATGCTAAATCTAAATGGTGCGCGACGCCTCTTGAGTAGGATAGGTATTACGGATGAAATCTTTTATGAAGCAATCAGCTCCTTCGAAGGAGCGTCCAAACGACTGCAATTGTTGAAAGAAAATAAGCGCACCTCAGTATTTTTGGATTTCGCGCACGCTCCTTCTAAAGTTGAAGCAACTACCTCCGCATTTAAAGAGAGATACGCTAAGCGACAACTTGTTGCCTGCCTGGAATTACATACCTACAGTAGTCTGAATAAAAAATTTATCACCAATTATCAGGATACCCTGCGGGATGCAGATGAAGCATGTATTTATTTCAATCCTCATAACAACAAGCAGAAAGAGGAAAGTAAAATCGATGTACAGGATGTGGAAAATGCATTCAATTTCAAAGGATTAAGAGTATTTACCCAGGTGGAAGACCTTGAAAAATATCTGCTGGATAGGAACTGGCAGGATACCAATTTACTCCTGATGAGTTCAGGTCACTTTGGTGACATGGACTTGAGGTCTATAGCTGATAAAATCGTTGGCTCTTCAAATTAAATTCTACTATGAAGTTAAAACTGAAAAATCCCCTTGCATTTTTTGATCTGGAAACCACAGGCATTAACATTTCCCGGGACAGGATCGTAGAATTATCAATTTTGAAAATATATCCAAATGGAAATGAAGAAAGCCGAACAGAAATGATAAACCCTGGTATCCCCATACCTACCGAAACGAGCCTCATCCATGGTATTTATGATGAAGACGTAAAAGATGCTCCATTATTTAAAGATTTGGCCAAAAATCTGGTGAAATTTTTAGAAGGTTGCGACCTGGCTGGTTTTAATATTCTCAAGTTTGATGTTCCGATGCTTGTTGAAGAGTTTCTACGGGCAGGTATCAATTTTGACATCTCAAAAAGAAAATTAATCGACTCACAAAAGATTTTTCACCTGATGGAAAAAAGGAATCTTTCGGCCGCCTATAAATTCTACTGCAATAAAACCTTGGAGAATGCCCATAGTGCCGAAGCGGATACAATTGCAACATATGAAATTCTTAAAAAACAAATTGAATTGTACGATGGTGAAGAAGTCGTGGATATGAAGGGCAATAAATTGGGCGTAATACACAACGATATGGAAAGTGTCCATAATATTACGTTACAGAATATGGTAGATCTGGCTGGCAGGATGGTTTTCGATGATAAAGGCATTGAAATATTCAATTTTGGCAAACACAAGGGGAAAAGTGTGGTGGAAGTACTCGAAAAAGAACCTATGTATTACGATTGGATCCAAAAAAATGATTTTTCCCTTGATACCAAAAGAAAATTGACCGAAATAAAATTGCGGCAGTTTAATAAAAATTAACCATCTAATTCCGTTCAGGTAAATAATTTCGATGGAACAGGAAAAGCATAAGGAATAAAATATGGGCAAAACCATTATTGTATCAAACCGACTCCCAGTAAAAATAATACATGAAGATGATTCATTTTATTATATGCCGAGTGAAGGAGGTTTAGCTACGGGATTAAGCTCCATATACAAAGAAGGTGATAACCTGTGGGTAGGCTGGCCGGGACAAAACATAAAAAAAGAAGAAGAAAAAAATCAGATCACTATTGATCTAAAGGAAGAAAATATGGTGCCTGTTTTTCTTTCTAAAAAGCTAATAGAAAATTTTTACGAAGGATTTAGCAATGATACCATCTGGCCCATATTCCATTATTTTCTTCAATATGCAAATTTTGATCGAAACCTGTTTGATGCTTATGTGGAAGCGAACCAGGTTTTTTGTAACACTGTACTCGAAGTAGCCGAAGAAGGTGATACGATCTGGATCCATGATTATCAGCTACTCTTATTACCGCAGATGGTCAGGAAAAAATTGCCCAATGTAGGGATTGGCTTTTTCCAGCACATTCCGTTCCCATCCTATGAGGTATTTCGTATGATGCCCTGGAGAAAAAAAATCTTGCGCGGCATGCTTGGCGCTGACCTGATCGGATTCCACACCTATGATGATATGCGGCACTTCCTTTCGTCGGTGAGCAGGCTGGTGGGTATTCCAAACTCGCGTGGCCGGATTGAATCTGGGAACAGAATTATTGAGGTGGATTCGTTCCCCATGGGAATTGATTATAATAAATATGCCATTACAGCAGCATCTCCAAAAACCATTGACCAGGAAATAAAATTCAGAGCCGCTCTGGGAAGTCAACAACTCATTCTTTCAGTAGATCGATTAGACTATTCAAAAGGTTTACCCAAAAGGTTGGAGGCATTCGAATTATTCCTAAAAGAATATCCGGAATTTCAGGAAAAAGTATCCATAATTATGGTGGTCGTTCCTTCACGGGACAATGTAGCACAATATAAAGAACTGAAAGAGGAGGTGGATCTTTTGGTAGGCAGGATAAATGGCAATTATGGAAAACTCACCTGGACCCCAATTCATTATTTCTATCGATCCTTTACATTGGAATCTCTTTCCGCATTTTACCGCATGGCCCATGTGGCACTCGTAACTCCCATGAGGGATGGCATGAACCTGGTATGCAAGGAGTTTATTGCCAGCAAGCTCGACAAGACCGGTGTACTGATCCTCAGCGAAATGGCAGGTGCCTCAAAAGAACTCTCCGATGCCATTTTGATCAACCCGAATAATATTGACCAGGTGGTAGAGGCCATTTATACGGCGCTTACCATGCCTGAAGAAGAGCAAATCCTGCATATCAGCATCATGCAGGAAACACTTAAACGATACAATATCCATCATTGGGTGAATATGTTCATGGATCGGCTCAAATATATCATCACCGAACAAAAGTCTATGGCAACAAAAAAACTCGATGAACAGGCAATCAAAAGGATCCGGCAAAATTACTACAAGGCCAGAAGCCGAATGTTATTTCTTGATTATGATGGCACCCTGGTTGGATTTCAGCCCGAGCCGCAAATGGCAACACCAGATAGGCTTTTGATCAATCTACTTAAGAAGCTAATATCCGATGAGAAAAATCGCGTCGTGATTATCAGCGGAAGAGATAAGGAAACCCTGAATGAATGGCTGGGTGAACTTCCGCTGGATATTATTGCTGAGCATGGCGTATGGTTGAAAGAGCGAGAGGGAAAATGGGAAACCATCACCAAACTAAAAAGTGTCTGGAAAAATGAGTTCAGGTCAATCCTCGATGCTTATGTAGATCGTACGCCAGGTTCATTTGTTGAAGAGAAAGACCACTCCCTGGTGTGGCATTTCAGAAAAGTGGAAACCGGTCTTGGCGAACTAAGATCCAGAGAACTTACCAGCCATCTAAAATATTTGTCAACAGGTAAAAATCTGCAGGTACTCGAAGGCGATATGGTGGTTGAGGTAAAAAATGCTGATGTAAATAAAGGTAATGCTGCCCAAAAATGGCTGGATACTTATGAACCGGATTTTGTTATTGCAATTGGTGATGACTGGACTGATGAAGATACATTTAAAGCCATGCCAACCGCAGCCTTCACTATTAAAGTCGGCAATACATCATCTGCAGCTAAGTACAATGTTCCTACCTATAAAGATGCGAGAGCATTCTTGAAAAAGTTATTCACGGATAAATAAAACAAAGGATTTTAAAACCTATTGAAAATTCATTTTCGAGAATTTTTTCATATTAAAAAAAACATATCTGATCATCTTCTGGTTTCCGTCTACTTACTCTATTTACAATTTGCCATATTTCCTTGCTCCGGGTATCTGAGCATTGAGATCTTGGATCCGTATTTCCTGAGACGGATGAGACGAGAAAACCACGGCCCAAGTCTATACTTTACCTTGTGTTGACATTCGTTATCAGAATTACTGAGTTTCCAGGGGATTAAAGCCCGCTTGAGTAGAAAACAAGCTTTGCAAGGATGGATAATTCCTTATTAATAAACCATTCTTACACGAATAGTGTGCGGAATTTTCTTAAGATCCTTAAGTACAGAACTATCCAGCTCGCTCTCTGTCTCGATGATCACATAACCTATATCAGCATCAGTTTGCAGGTATTCAGCTGATATATTGATACCTCTTGATGTAAAGAAGTTATTTACTTCACGCAGCACACCAGGAACATTCTCATGTATATGCATAAACCTTTGCTTGGAAACATTAGGCAATAATGAAACCTCCACAAAGTTCACCGCTCCAATAGTGGAACCTGTATCACTGAATTTTACCAGCTTTTCAGCGACTTCCAACGCAATATTTGATTGTGCCTCCAGCGTGCTTCCGCCAATATGGGGGGTAAGTATCACATTCCGGAACTCCTGCAGTTCGGTTTCAAATGGCTCTTCATTTGATGCCGGTTCAACAGGGAAAACATCAGCTGCTGCGCCGGAAAGGTGTTTAATCCTTAAGCCTTCAGCTACTGCTTTATAATCTACAACATCACCCCTGGAGGCATTAATAAGACATGCCCCTTTTTTCATTTGCATAATTTGCTCTTTGGAGATCATATTTCGTGTTAATGCTGTAGAAGGAACATGAATGGTTACGGTATCTGATACGTTGAGCAGTTCCATCAAACTGTCTACAGGCCGGGCATTTCCAAGACTTAGCTTTTTTTCGATATCAAAATAGACTATATCCATCCCCATGCTCTCAGCAAGAATTGATACCTGCGAACCTATATGTCCGTAACCTATTATGCCGAGGGTTTTACCTCTTACTTCCACTGAATCCCGGGCTGATTTCTTCCATATCCGATCATGAGCCAGTGCATTTTTTTCTGGTATGCCTCTCATCAACATGATACATTCGGCAATCACCAACTCGGCAACGGACCTGGTGTTTGAAAACGGCGCATTAAACACCGGTATGCCCATCATTTTGGCAGTCATCAGGTCAACCTGGTTTGTACCTATACTAAAACACCCTGCAGCAATTAATTTCGGGGCTTTT
>Ga0209536_100011685_pt1 | contig 12834 bp, 10 predicted proteins | sample DeeMarSeWOR28_12_FD_187461 | JGI IMG/M metagenome (GOLD analysis project Ga0209536, IMG submission 187461) | Marine sediment microbial communities from White Oak River estuary, North Carolina - WOR-2-8_12 (SPAdes) (version 2) | ecosystem: Environmental > Aquatic > Marine > Intertidal zone >...
ATTGACTTGAGAGGGTTTTCGATAACCCGTCACCTTGCGCACGTATTGTAAAGCAGCCAGTTCCAACTCCTCGTCCGTCGGCGGCCGATCTGGATAACGTAGTTTCTTTATATTCCGGCACATAACAACCTGTTAATTGTGAATTGAGATTTGTGAATTTTTGATGAAAGGGATCGGTTACCTGTTAACGCTACCTGCTACCTGAACCCTGCTTTCTCTTGTCCTATTGCCTTAACTGCCAAGATAGTCCCATAGATCATAGCACGAATGTGAAGCGGGCTCATGTAGGCTACTTTGCTGCACAGGAGAACCAGTTGAACTACAATCCAACCAAGAAAAAACACCAAACAGTACAACTCTCCTGCGAGAGGACCGTAGACGTTTAGTCGTCTACCAAATAACTGTCGAGTCGATGAAGTAGCGAAAGACAGGTAAGGGAGGCATGCTTGCCAATCGGACTAAGTCTCATTGACAATGATATTCTGTTAATGTCCTATCCCACAGATTGTGAATGGCACGCGTCTCTGTATTATTCATCAAGGTGTTATTAACTTGTGAATTGGATTCGATGATAGCATAATAGAATCCCTATTTCTGCAAGCCAGCGTTAGTGTTTAAATAGGAGGCTTTCGATGGCTACTCGATTCTTTGGCGAGCGCATTAAACGGAATGAAGATCCCCGACTGCTGACAGGCCAGGCTTTATTCGTCGACGACGTTAAGTTGCCTAATATGGCCCACGCGGCCTTTGTCCGTAGCCCATATGCTCATGCCCGTATCACCGGTATCGACAAATCGTGGGCGTTGGAGCAGGATGGGGTCATCGCCATCTACACGGCCGAAGATTTGGGAGACTATTGGCGAAAAGGGCCGCTTAACGTTTCGCCCCCGCCCGTTGAACGGCTGGTCTTTCATGAACGCACACATCCCATCCTGCCTAAAGACACGGTTCGTTATGTAGGCGAGCCCGTAGCCGTCGTCGTGGCCGAAAATCGCTATATTGCGGAAGATGCCCTGGATTACGTGAACGTCGATTATGACCCTTTGCCCGTTGTGACTGATTTGGAGAAGGCCCTGGAACCTGACTCTCCTCTGGTACACGAAGATGTAGGCTCTAACATCGCCGCCCACTGCATCCAGGAAAGGGTTCCCGAAAATAAAGAGTCTTATGATGGTGTCAAAGCCAAAGCCGATCATGTCATCAAGCGTCGTTTCTTATATGAGCATGGCGTGGCGGCGGCGATGGAAAATCGGGGCATAGTCGCTGACTGGGATTCGCGCACCCAGCGCCTGACAGTTTGGGATACGACCCAGGCGCCCATTCCAATCCGCAATGGACTGGCCTCGATGCTAGACCTGGCCGAGAGTCAAGTTCGAGTCATCGCTCCCTTCATTGGCGGCGGCTTTGGCCCAAAGATTTTGATGTTTTATCCGGAAGAAATGCTCATACCATGGCTGGCCAAACAACTAGATCGGCCGGTTAAATGGATCGAAGACCGGAGTGAAAATTTTCTGGCCACCACTCACGAGCGAGGTCAGATACACGATGTTGAAATCGCCTTCACCAAGGAGGGCCTCATTCTTGGCGTTTGTGACGAATTTTTACACGAAGACGGCGCCTATAACCCCTATGGCTTGACCGTACCCATTAATACCCAATGCACATTGCTCGGCCCTTACCGGATCCCGGTTTATTACAGCGACTTCAAGGCGCTCTTCACCAACAAGATGATCGTGATGCCTTATCGAGGGGCCGGCCGTCAACAAGCCGTTTTTGTGATGGAACGCATGCTGGATATCGCCGCGAAAGAATTGGGCATAGACAAATTCGAGATCCGCAAGCGCAACTTCATACCCCCTGACGCTTTTCCTTACGACAACCAAATTATCTACCAGGATTTTGCTCCCCTGGTTTACGATAGCGGTAACTATTTACCCTTGCTGGATAAGGCGATAAGGATGATCGAGTACGACAAATTCGTCTCCGAAATTCAGCCAAAATTGCGCGCGGAAGGGCGTCATGTAGGGATCGGCGTCGTAGTCTATATTGAAGGGACGGGCATCGGCCCTTACGAAGGCGCGCGGGTGCAAGTCGAATCGACCGGCAAGGTTAGCGTCGCCACCGGTATAGGCACACAAGGGCAAGGCCATTACACCAGCTTCGCCCAGATTGTAGCCGAACATCTCGGTGTGCCGGTGACAGATATTGATGTAACGACAGGCGACACAGATCTGTTTCACTGGGGAACTGGCACTTTTGCCAGCCGAGGGGCTACGGTAGCCGGGAATGCGATCAATGAAGCGGCAAAGGATGTAAGGAAAAAGATCCTCAAGTTGGCCAGTGACCAATTTGAGGTGGCCGAGGAAGACCTGGAACTGGTAAACGGCGAGGTCCGGGTGAAAGGCGTTCCCCAACAAGCGATGCCTCTTGGCGAACTTGCCGCCAAAGCCAATCCGCTGCGTGGTGCCGTCGAGCCCGGCACGCAACCCGGTTTGGAATCCACCAATTATTTTGGACCAAAGACGGGAGGAACGGCCAGTGGCGCCCACGCGATCATCCTTGAGGTCGATCCTGAGACGATGTCCGTCGACGTGCAAAAGTATGTCGTCGTTCACGATGCAGGTCGGGTCATCAACCCCTTGATCGTCGATGGCCAGATTCATGGTGGTGTTGCCCAAGGAATTGGCAATGCTTTTTACGAGAAAATCGTCTATGACGACAATGGACAATTGCTGAGTGGCACATTTATGGATTACCTGTTGCCCACATCGTTGGATGTTCCGCCTATCGAAGTTGGGCATAGGGAAACGCCTTCGCCCCTTAATCCACTTGGTATTAAGGGCGCCGGCGAGGCGGGCGCCATTCCCACCGGGGCACTCTTTGTACAAGCCCTTGAAAACGCGCTGCAAATCGAAGGGCTAGAGATCCGCGAGATTCCTCTAAGCCCCAATCGTCTCTGGGAATTAGTAGAAGAAGCTAAAGGAAGCGGAGGTTTGGATGCATAATCCCACACCAGGTTTACCGGCTTTTGATTACATAAAACCGGCCTCGTTGCGTGAGGCCAGCCAATTTCTGATGGCGCATGGTGACACAGCACGCCCATTCATGGGCGGTACCGATACCTTCGTGCGCATGCGCGATGGATTTTGGCGTGAAAAACATTTGGTTGACGTCAAACATCTGGATGGTATGAACACGATCGCTTTCGATCCAGAAATCGGCTTGACAATGGGCGCGGCGGTCAATATGAATCGCGTCATCGCCTCGCCCGAGGTCAACGCTCACTATCCGCTGCTGGCACAGGCAGCAGGCACCGTTGCCAGCTATCAATTGCGTTCCCGGGCGACGATTGTGGGCAATATCTGCAACGGCTCACCGGCGGGTGATACGACCGGTGCTTGCATTGTGCTGCAAGGACTGTTGCACATCCACAGTGTCGACGGCACGCGAACCGAGTCGCTCGACAACTTTTTTCTCGGACCTGGCAAGACGGTATTGCAGCCGGGCGACATTGTGACCGCAATTTCATTTCCGCTTCCGCCGCAGCCGTGGACCGGGTGCTACATCAAGCTGGGACGCAATGCGTTGGGTGACCTGGCGATTGTCGGTGTGACAGCGCTCGGGTATCCTGACGCGACAGCAAAATCCGGCTATCGCTTCCGGTTAGCACTGGCGTCAGTGGCTCCCGTTCCACTCCGCCCCGTAGCTGCCGAAACGATTCTGGCAGAAAACAGTATCGACGAGAACATAATTGCCGTGGCGGCTCAGGCGGCAATGGACGCCGTCACACCCATCAGCGACACTCGCGGCAGCGCCCGCTATCGAAAGATGATGGTGCGTAACCTGACGCGGCAAGCGGTAACAGATGTCTGGCAGAAAATTGGAGATTAGTATGGCCTATCACAACATTATCTTTACCCTTAACGGTGAGGCTGAGGCAGTCGTTGTTCCCTCGCATATGACTTTGCTGCAAATGCTGCGGGAAGAGATGGTGATGACTGGCACGAAGAATGGCTGCGCCGCCGGTGAATGTGGTGCATGTACGGTGCTATTGAATGGCGAACCGGTCAATAGCTGTCTGGTGCTGGCGGTCGAATGTGACGGTCAGGAACTCGTGACGGTCGAGGGATTGGCGCATGATAGCCAACTCGATCCGCTGCAACAAGCGTTGGTCGAAGCCGGCGGTGTGCAATGTGGTTTCTGCACGCCAGGGGTGTTGATCTCGGCCCGGGCATTGCTGGACCGCAATCCGCATCCAACCGAGGCGGATGTCCGGGCGGCATTGGTCGGCAATCTGTGCCGCTGTACCGGCTATGTGCGTATTGTCGACGGTGTGTTGGCTGCGGCTGAACGAGCGTAATGCGTGGAGGAAACAATGGAAACAACTGAAAAAACGCCTGACCTGATTGGACAGAGTGTCGATCGCCTGGATGTACACGAAAAGGTGACAGGCGCAGCCGTGTTTACGGATGATTTGCAATTCGGTCGAAAACTTCTCCACGCCCGCATCAAGCGCAGCCCCCATCCCCATGCCTTGATCAAATCGATCGACATCAGCCGGGCACTGGCGCTGCCGGGTGTCAAAGCGATCGTCACCGGCGAAGACTTCCCGGAACATATTGGGTTGTACCTGAAAGACAAACATATCTTTGCCAGGGAGCGTGTGCGCTTTGTTGGTGAACCAGTGGCCGGGGTGGCCGCCATCACCGAAGAACTGGCCGAGCAGGCGGTTGAACTGATCGACGTCGAATACCAATTGCTCGAACCGGTCTTCGATCCTGAATTCGGCGCTTCGCCGGAAGCGCCGCTGATCCATCCTGATCTAGAAAACTACGAAGTGCCCAATTTCATCTTCCCCCAAGCGGGGACCAATATTGCCAACCACTTCAAAATCCGCAAAGGGGATACGGAACGCACCTGGGAACGGTGCGCCGCCATCGTCGAGCGTAAATTCCACATCCCGCACATTCAGCATGTACCGATCGAACCGCACGTGGCCATTGCTAAGGTCGAACAAACCGGCAAAGTGACTTTATGGGCGGCATCCCAATCGCCTTTCGCCCAGCGCAACTTAATTGCCAAAACATTGGGTATCTCCCAGAGTGACATGCGGGTGATCGCGCCCTTGGTCGGCGGCGGCTTCGGCTGCAAAGCGGGGGTGACAATGGAAGCAATGCCGGTGGCCATCGCCACCAAAGTGCCCGGCTATCCGGTCAAACTGCGGCTGACGCGAGAGGAGGAATTCTACACTAACTTCGTGCGCCAGGGGCTGGTCATCAAGATCAAAGTCGGCTGTGATGCCGATGGTAAATTGTTGGCCATGGAAAACACAATGTATTGGGACGGCGGCGCGTCGACCGAATACGGTGTCAATATCACCCGCGCTGGTGGTTACAGCAGTACCGGCCCGTACGACATCCCCAATGTCAAAACAGACAGCCTGTGCGTCTACACCAACCATCCGATCGGCGGCGCCTATCGCGGCTTCGGCATGTCGGAACTACACACGGCGGTCGACCAATGCATGGATGAACTAGCCGAGACGATCGGCATGGATAAAGTCGCTTTTCACAAGCTCAACTGTGTCCGCGGCGGCGACATCCTGGTGACCGGCATGACGTTGCATCCAGTTGGCCTGGAGGAATGCATCGACAAGGTCGCCAAAGCGATCGATTGGGGCCAGAAGCCGCCAGCCAGCGCTCCCAACAAACGACGCGGCAAAGGAATCGCGCTGGCGTGGAAAGCACCGGCGATGCCGCCCAACGCCGGATCGAGCGCCTGGATCGAACTCAACGAAGACGGCACGGCTACCCTGGGCATTGGCGGCCAGGAGATCGGCCAGGGTACCTTCACGGCAGTGGCGCAAATCGCGGCGGCCACGCTGGGTGTGCCTTATGAGTCGATCCGCATCGCCGGACCGCTCGACACCCAATACAGCCCGTATGAATGGCAGACGGTCGCCAGCCGCCTCACCTGGAGCATGGGCAATGCGGTGCGCGCCGCCGCCAGCGACACCCGCCGCCAAATCCTGGAAACGGTAGCAGATGCCTGGGATGAAGATGTGGCGAATCTCGACATTGTCAATGGGGTGGTGATTTCCTACAAGTCGGAGGAAGAGCAACCGTTGAAGGAGATGGTGATTTACGGCTTGCCCAATGAGGATTTCACCGAATGGACGGGCGGCCCGATTGTGGGGCGCGGCATGTTCATGCCAACGTATGTCACCGGCCTCGATGCGGAGACCGGCCAGGGCGACCGAGCGGTAGTCCACTACACGGTTGGCGCACAGGCATTTGACATAGAGATCGATATCGAGACCGGCAAAATCGAGATTCTCAAGGGGGTCGCCGCGTTCGACGTGGGCAAAGCGATCAATCCGGAGTTGGTGAAGGCGCAAATCGAGGGTGGCTTTGTGCAAGGGTTGAGTTCGGCCGTATTCGAGGAGATCCAACTGAAGGAAGGCGTGATGCAAAATCCGAGCTTTGTCGATTATCGGATTGCGACCTCCGCCGATACCCCGCGTGAGATCGAGTCTATCATCGTCGAGGTGCCACAGGATGACGGCCCATGGGGCGCCCGCGGTGTCGGTGAACACCCAATGATTCCGGCGGTGGCGGCGCTGGCGAATGCGATTTACGATGCGGTCGGTGTGCGGATGGAGGGACCGCCGTTCTCGGCCGAAAAAATCTATCTAGCCATGCTCGATGCCGGGATTGTCAGTTGAAGTAAAACAAAGGTCTCACGCAGAGGCGCGGAGCCGCAGGGGAAGAATATTTCCTGGCGGGTTCGCGTATTTGTTATCTGGGTTTGGTGGGTGAGAGATTCGACCGAAGCAATAAAAAAAGCACTATGAGACTTCTCACAAGATTTTCCTCGAAGAAGCTGAATTCATCATTGAAGATGGAGTCGATTCGAGAATTTACTAATTAGTCCTCAAGCTATAATTATCTGTTCAGTTTTTACCGACTTGTGCTTCAGTTTTGGCTAGGTTATTATCTTGCCAGTTCACACCTAAACCCACAAGATAATGGGTATTATTTGTAGTGATTATATGAGAAGATAACACTGCTCTTCGCTGCCTTCTATAGGTAGCCCAAACACATCATCAACCCTTTTGCAGCAGAATAGAGACATAACAGTACAGCACGCCCTACTACCGGGTTTGAGAATTGCCTTTCTCATAAGCTATTTTCTAAAAAAGATCTTGTGGAAATGGGTGTACTTTTCATCGCTTTTTGTCGTAAAATCTTGGGAGCTAGTCGGGTCCAACTCGCTTCAATCGTTTGCACTCTCGCCTCGATGGATAATATTAGTTGGTCAAACGTAGTACAATCGGCCTCAGTGCCTTCAACTTCTTTCATGAAGCACCCCCGTGGAAAGAGCTGCTCTACATTTAGATTGAAGGCGCACTTTTTACAAATTCAATCTGTCTCCAGCTACACTTTTGCAGCTGCTCTTAGCTATCCGGACAGTATTGGAAAGACCCTCATATTTTGGAGAGGACCATGGATTACGATCAACAAGTTGAGCGCATTAGCCGGCAAAACAAGCCTCTTCTAAACGCCTTTCAGCAATGGCTGGAAGCTGCCGACCTGAGCGCCAAAACAGTCAGAACACACGTGGGCAACGTCGATTTCTTTAGCGAGTATCTGGTCTACTACGAGCCATTAGAAGCTCTGACAGAGGCGGATGAGGGCGACTTCTATTCGTTTTGTGCCGACTGGTTCCCGCGCAAGGCGATGTGGGCATCGGCCGGCAGCGCGCGCTCGAACATAACGTCATTTCGCAAGTTTGCCCGCTTCATGGTTGTAGCGGGGCATTGGCAGCCTGAACGCGAACAGGCGATACGCGAGGTGCTACGGGTTAATCGAGACGCGTTTATCGATATAGCCGAAACATACTATGATCAGTTTGGTGATGATTGGTAGGTGACGCTGATGGATGCAGACGTTCAGGCGCTGCAACAGGCGCTTCGGTCGCGCTGGACACAGCCGGTTGGTGCGAAAGCGCAGCGGTATGTAGATCAGTTCTGGAACCGTGTACGGCGAGAACGCTCGCTAGCTGCCGACGTCGAAGGGAATCACGGTACTTATCACGTCTCGATCTCTGTAGAGGACGGCACGCTGACGAGTGCCTGTAGTTGCTACATCGGCAAACACGGCGGCTGCCACCATTGCGCGGCGTTGGGCGCGACTTTTCTCAAAGACGCTGGTAGCTTCACCGTTATAGTGCCTACACCGTTGGCCGCGGTCAGCGATCTGGATTCCCTGCGAGCGTACCTCGAAAGTGTGGCGCTGGACGAGCTGGTGCAACAGTTGCGGCAAAACGGCATTACGCAGAAGGCATTCGCGGAGAGCATCGGCATGAGTTCGCAGCATCTATCGGCGGTCAAATCGGCCGAAAAGCGCAACCGCTACTTCCACGAATTGGGCGCGACCAAGCTGGCCTGTCTGTGGGTGCTGGAGCATCTGGGATGACCGTTTCATCTGTCATTCGTGACAAAGCCAGAGCATTGCTGCTGGCCATGTCTGGCCAGGCAACCTTTGAAGAAGCCTCCCTACATTTTGGCCTCGATGCTGCCGAGAGGCGCGCATTGCATGCTCGGTTGGCCTGTAAGATTCAGAATCAAATACCGTTGAATCTTACAACATTCTCCTCTATGGCCAGCAGTTAAGAAACCCATGTTTGCGGTTGGATTCTTGATTTTGTTTTCCTGCATGGGCTTCTTAACAGATCGGCTCAGGGGAAGGGACAAAGTGACTGCCGGCTAACGAGGGTAGCAAAATATGGGGGGTTAAATAGACACAGCCGACCAACAGCTTACTATCCGTTTGCTCTACTCGCCAAGGCTACATCCGCCCCAGCGAGTAATTAGGCTGCATCATTCATCGCTATCTTGCTTCGACATGAGGCCGATGAAGTACATAAACTCCACAGCTGCGAATGCCAGCAGAGCTATCAAGCCCAACACGTAAATCGCCTGGCCCCGGGACACCAAAAAGTCAAAGACACTGAGCCATAGTGCGATGCCCATCACGGGGGCTATTAGGTAGAAGCTATGGAGGATAGGGGTGATCACCGGGATGGTGATCCATTGCTGCGCAGCACGATCCCGACGCTCGCCCCGCAGCGCCAGGTAAAAGCCGACGAAGAACCAAGAACCCAGCAAGGCGCTGCACAAACCCCATATCGCGTCCTTGGACCAGTTGGCGAGCGCCATTGGCAGGGGAAGCAGCGCGAAGAAGAGTACAAGAAAGCTATCAAGAACGAGGAACCAGAGGACCCGGAGTTCGGTCGGCGACCAGGTGCGCGCACCGCGCACGCGAAAGGCCACGACCACGCCCGAGAACGCTGCGATGGTGACCGCGACATTAGCGAGTGTGTCAAGAGATTGTTGGTCCATGTTATCTGCTCTCTGTATACCTGATTGCGTCTGAGGAAAGCCCAACGGCGTATTAGCGCGTCCGTTGGAGCTCCCAGTTGGGCTTACTGCTATCCACTACTGCGCTGGTCAAAGTCTAAAAAGTAGTATGATTAACACGGCAGATACCAGGCTGGCAACAGCCGTCCTGATTGAGTTCCAGCGGATCCAACGCGGTTCGAAGTCTTTACGAGCTGCGTTTTGCGATGTTTCATTCATGGCATCGACATCCAGCGTTTGTAGTTGGTTGTTCAGTGGTACATTAATGGTGACGGTCGGCAATTGGACGCCAAGAACGTAGGCGAGTGTAGCGGAGATTATGAGCAGACGCCCAACTCCATCCAATTGTCCGAAGCCAAGCACGGCAGCAATTATTAAAGTTACAACTGAACCGAGCCAGACCAAGATAAAAATCGGCTGATTGTTCTGAATGACGCGATCCATAACCTGAAAAGCTCGGAGAAACTCCCTGTCATTTAGTCCTCCTATGCCTGGCATTACCACTATTGCAAAAGCAAAAAGGAGGCCTGCTGCCAGGGAACACAGAAATGTAGCCAAGATCAATGCTATCTGAAAGATTCCCATGATTCCTCCAATCTCTCGAGCGCGGGGCGCACCGCTAGAACTAGCCGCCGCGACTTATAGGGTAGCGTCGAAGCGTGTTACAGAATTTCATTCAGCACGGTAATCTCGGTATTTTATGGAGGTACGTATTATCCAGCAACTGTTTACAACAAAGTCGGCAACATCGAGGCGGGAGTCTTGAGCGTTGTTGTCTTGCCGAGGCCTGCGGCTGCCTGACTTGCAGCGTCTCAAAAAGGAATAAGAGGGCAATTATATTTTGCCAAAGCGAGTTATGTAAATTAAGAAAAGGGGGCGTTAAATATACCCCCATCGTGTATGTGACGTTGTTCACTTTGTGGCAATGTCGACCCTGGCGAAAACGCCGATCACGGCTAAAGGTGGGAGATAGTCTCGTATCACGACTCGGGATTGTCGTACGATGCTTCGCGCGAGACATCGCCTACGTGTCCGTACAGTGACTAGGCCAATATAAGACTGAGTAGGACGTTGAAGGACATCCCGACATTACCCGGCCAGCGCTAACACATTGGCTTCTGCCCATGTTATAATGGATCAGTAGGAGATCGGGAGGATGGTTCGCTACTTATTCTTGACTGCTCCAGCAACCGGGCACCTTTTCCCATCACTGGCGATCGCCCAAGAACTAATCGAACGTGACCATCAGGTTGCCTGGATAACTGGTCGCGCCTTTCAAAACAAGATTGAAGACACCGGCGCACAATTCATCCCCCTCCCAGCGGAAATCGATGCCAGTGTCGTTGACGCCTACGATCTATACCCTGAACTAAAGAAGCTGAAGGGATTTGCCCAATTCAAGTATTACTTGAAACATGTTTTCTTGGATACGTGTCCAATAAGCATATTGGTTATAGACAGGGTTCTGGCCGACTTCCCGGCCGATGTTTTCGTCGGCGACACCGTTATGTACGCCCCATTTTTCAAAGCCGAAATGGTTAAAAAACCTAGTGCTATGGTATCGTTGCTACCTTTGGGCATCCCAAGTCGAGACACGCCCCCTTTCGGCTTAGGTATACAACCGGGAAATAGCTTCTTCACCAGAAGCAGAGATCGGCTGCTTAGCATTATTGCTTACCATATTTTGCTTCGCGACGTCAATCAATACGCCAACAAGATACGGCAAGAGCTTGGATTAAAGCCTTTAAAGAAGCCCTTTTTAATCGATGGCTGGTATATCCCGACATTGGTTATGCAGCTCTCAACCATAGCCTTTGAATACCCTCGCAGCGATCTTCCCGAGCATATTACTTACATTGGGCCTGTACTAGTCGAGCCAAGCCCTGAGTTTTTACCACCTATTTGGTGGTCTGATCTCACTCAATATGAGACGGTCATCCTGGTCAACCAGGGTACGGTGGCCATGGATTTAGAGGATCTCATAATCCCCACGATTAGCGGATTAAGGGATCAACAACTTTTGATCGTTGCTGTACCAGTCAAAGAAGGCGATTTACATGATATCCCAGCCAATGTTCGCGCAGAGCCTTTTATCCCCTTCGCCCATCTACTACCCCATGTTGACGTGATGGTTACAAACGGTGGTTATGGTGGAACGCAGCTTGCCCTGGCTCATGGTGTTCCACTGGTGGTTGCTGGCGACACTGACGACAAAATGGAGGTGGCTGCAAGGGTAGAATGGTCAGGTGCCGGTATTAATTTAAAGAAGCAACGCCCCACTTCTATGGAAGTGCGAGACGCGGTCATGGAGGTAATGAATAGGCCATCCTATCGCCAAAACGCCAAACGGATTCAAGCTGACTTTGCCAGATATGACGCGCCCATCCTGGCGGCCGATCTGCTGGAAGCCCTGGCAATTGACCGACTAAATCGAAGCCCTAAGTTAACAGCTTAGCTTCCGGGAAACTTTCCAGTCTTTATGGCTAGGTGGCTTTTGCGCCGGCCGAATGGTACAAGCGAGATGGGCGGCGGATTGAAGATGAACGACTGCCCCAGAGCAAGGCGGGACGAGAAGCCGTTACTGTCACATTGATAGTTGGGGCAATATTGACAGGAGCTTACGCCCCATATTAAACTGTCTCCGGCTCATATGTCCCTGCACCCCACACAGTGGGTATCGCCCACATCCATGTAAAAACCTGAAGCAGTGCCGTTCTACCTCTGGAGCGTCAGCGTGGATTTTACTTTCCTTTTTGCTGAAAATGACGATATTTATTGCACAATTTCCCAGAGGTAGAGTTTTTCTATTTCAGGATTTGTCGGGTAGGCGGCCAGCGAGCAGCATGACCTGCTTTTCCAACCGCCCCCCACCGAACCGGACTTGACCGATTTCCGTGTCATCCGGCTCTCCAACAGACTTAATTCAGTTTCGGGCCGTCGTAAGTTCCCACATGAATGCTTCTGTGACATGATTGACAGACTACGACCGTTTTACGTCGGCGTCCAAGCATGAAAGTTACCCATTGTGGCGGTTTGCGGCCATGATATTTCTTCCTCACGTCCGCCAGTTTCCGCACGTGATGGACTTCGATGCGCTCCACAGATCCGCATAATTCGCATTTTCCGTTCAAGAGCCGTTTTACAAGCTCTGTTCGTGGGAGATACGTACATGGTTTGCGGTCTTTGATTGTGGCTTTAGGATCACGCGCCAATGAATGGGGACCAAACATAGCAACCAGCGGTTTCTTGGGTGGGTCTCTGGGAATAGTCACCACGATTACCCTGCGGCCATCTTCCAGCTTACGTGCGTAGCGACGATAGACCCAGGCCGACGACTGTTTATGTTTGGCAGCGAGTGTTTTCACCATTGACTGCAAGTACATATGTCGGACCAGGGATAAGCGCCCGGCGAT
>Ga0209536_100011687_pt1 | contig 12832 bp, 10 predicted proteins | sample DeeMarSeWOR28_12_FD_187461 | JGI IMG/M metagenome (GOLD analysis project Ga0209536, IMG submission 187461) | Marine sediment microbial communities from White Oak River estuary, North Carolina - WOR-2-8_12 (SPAdes) (version 2) | ecosystem: Environmental > Aquatic > Marine > Intertidal zone >...
CCACGGGTCTGATCATGGTTGTCGGGCTTTTTTATGTATTTTCCGGGCTTTATTTTAAAGTAACCTGCCCGGTGGAGCCCATGAAAGTCATCGGGGCTTATGCTGTGGCCACAGGGATTACAGCTACCCAGATTCAGGCATCCTGCCTGTGGATCTTCATGTTTTTGATTGTCATTGGAGGAACAGGCTTCATCAGCCTGGTTGGTCGCTTCATCCCCAAGCCGGTCATTCGCGGAGTGCAGCTTTCCACAGGCGTCCTTCTGGTTTCGCAGGGCGTCCGTCTGATGCTGGGCACGACCCGGTTTCAGGACCTAAGTCAGGCGGCTGAACCCTATCTGAGAATTCAAAAAATAGGATGGCTCCCTATTGGATTGCTCATGGGTCTGGCCCTCGGGCTGCTGACACTATTGCTGCTGGAAAACAGGCGTTTGCCGGCCGCTCTAATTGTGGTTGGAGCAGGCTCGCTCGCCGGTATATTATTTGGCACACGGGAAGGATTCGATCAGATGCAGATCGGGATCTATCTTCCAAAATTTTTGCCCTATGGGTTGCCTTCCGGCAATGACCTCAGCTTTGCTCTGCTTGTGCTGGTATTGCCCCAAATTCCGATGACCCTGGGCAACGCTGTGATTGCCAATGCCGATTTGTCTATCCAATACTTTCCAAACGATGCTCGTCGCGTGACCTACCGCGCACTTTGCATCAGCATGGCATTGGCCAACCTGCTTAGTTTTTTTCTGGGCGGCATGCCCATGTGCCACGGCGCTGGAGGGCTTGCCTCCCGTTATCGATTCGGGGCCCGGACAGCAGGGTCGAACCTTATCATCGGAGCTATCTTTTTGATGCTGGCCCTTTTTCTCGGGTTCCATTCATTGGCGGTGATCTACACTCTGCCCATGGCCGCTCTGGGGGTTTTATTGATATTTGCAGGGTCCCAGCTTACGCTGACACTCCTCGATATGAAGACGCGCAAAGCGCTTTTCGTACCCATTCTCGTTCTGGGCATCACCCTGGCTTCAAATCTGGCGGCGGGTTTCCTCACCGGCATCGCAGTTGCTTACATCTTGAAGTGGAAAAGGATCTCAGTATAGTGTTGCTTGATTCCAGCCCGGATTTTCAAGGATGGTCATTGCTGGCTGTTGCGCTCTGCTTGCTTAGAATTGTTTTCTATTTTCTTTCGTTTCCGATAAATATTTTTCCACTGCCCTTTCCCCTGCGGGCTTACGAACAAAGCAGCTGAATTTCCCAAAAGCCGCGGCCGCAGCCAACCGTTGGTGACCACCGTATCCTCCGGAGCCGGAACCGCTGCATCCCTTTCCATCGAAACGACCTCAATTCCCATATCATTGAGTTCAGCAACCCGCACTTCACCCGGTAGATTGCGCAATTTGCCAAATTCAATAAAGCGACCGGACCAGCCGGAAACTGTCAGCCCCACAGCGGCTGCAGCACCTATAATTCCATCATTTGTTCCACCATGACCGGAAAGATGAGCTTTTTTGGCAGCCTCAATGGCCTGCTTCTGCCCGGAAACTGCACGGGTACAAAAATAGCCAAAATCGATAAGGCTTCCGATAGATGGATCAAATTCAGTAACCGCGCATAATCCAGGATCACTGCCATCCATGGCATAGTGTTTAAGATGGTTTGCGGCGCTTTCGATCGCTTTAGCCAAAAGCTCCGGTTCGGGCATCTCAGCGATCAAGCACGCGGCGCTGTTGTGGGATGTATATGGAATACTGTCACACACAAAAAGCTGCTGGCGGACAACACCCAGGCATTCACAACCTTCGGGCAAAGCACTCTGAAACCACCTTACGAGTTTTCCGGTGCCATAGGGCGAGTTCTGTGTGTCGGTATCATCGAAACCCAAATATACTTTCACCATTTAAATCCATTTGACCTTATCAAGGCGATAGCCGATAAATACGGGTTTTCCCGGAAATATGGTATGTTCTCTGCCCTGCTGCAAGGCTAATCCCACGGTGAGGGGCAGATCCCCCACAAGAATGGAGGCAAACAGCTGGCCCGTTTTTCTTTCCAGGCTCAGCCGCGAAACGATGCCGCTCAGGACGATTCCTTCACCTGCCATGGCAGCGCGGTCTGCAGTGACAGAAATGACATCAATCACCCCAACCGCCTGCCGGTCCGGGGGGTCAGGCACCAGCAGTTGTTGCCCATCGGCTAAAAGTTTACCCCACTTTCCAGTTCCCAAATTTTGCCAGGGCCCGAAAATTATATTCGCCTGGCCGGTTCCAAAAATTCTGCCGTTGAATAAATGCAGGACCTCATCACAGATCTCATAGAGCCACTGCCAGTCATGACTGGCAACAACAAGCGTGGTCCCCAGTTCCTGGCGCGCCCGCAGCGAGGCCTCTTTGATAAGCTGCGCGCTGGCGGCATCCACGCTGGCGGTGGGCTCATCCAGCAAAAGGACTCTGGGCTTCAATGCCAGTCTGGCTGCCAGTGCCACACGCTGAGCCTCACCCCCCGAAAGTGCATACCACGGTCGCCGGGAAAAATCTTTTGAGGGCAGGCCGACCAGTGAAAGCGCATCGTCGACCTGCTGGACGGCGGCCGGGCCGTTGCCCCGGAGCTTGAGACCATATGCAACGTTGTTCAGAACGCTGCGCTTCATAAGAAAGGGCTCCTGGGGAAGCAACGTAATGAGAAACCGGGCTTCATCTGAAAAAGGTTCAACCCGGCGGCCGTTGAAAAGAATCTCCCCGTGTGTCGGTCTTTCAATCAGACCCAGGAGTCTGAGCAGCGAGCTTTTCCCACTGCCGTTTGGGCCGATGAGCCCAAGGATGGAAGCCGGCTGAACTTTCAGATGTTCAATTTCAAGAACGGTTTTTCCGGCATACGAATGTTTCAGCGACCGGATCTCAAAGATTGGTGTGTCCAATTTTTCAATACCTGCGGCGCAAAAATGAGACGAGAACATTAACACACAACGCAATGGCCAGGAGTACCAGGCCGAGGGCCACTCCCATACCGAATTGCCCCTTGTTGGTTTCCAGAGCGATGGCCGTGGTGATGGTCCGTGTGTGCCATTTGATATTGCCGCCAACCATCATGGAAATCCCGACCTCCGTCATAACCCGTCCATACGCTGCGATCGCGCCGGCCAGTATGCCGTGCCGGGATTCCCACAAAGTGCTCAAAAAAAGCTGCCTCCGATTGGCTCCCAGGGATAAAATCGTGGTACGCAGTTTTTGATCCAGGCTTTCGACCGCGGTTGCGCTCAGGCCGATAACTAGGGGCAATGCCAATATCGTCTGACCGATCGCAATACCGGGCAGGGAGAAAAGCAGGCCGAGGTTTCCCAGCGGACCGCGATGGGTCAAAAATGCATAAACAAGAAGACCGATAAACACCGTCGGAAGGGCCATGAGCGTATCGACTATCGTTCTAAGCGGTTTCTTGCCCCTGAAATCGAAATAACCGAGACAAAATCCAAGGGGTAGGCCTATGAGCAGGCTGCTTGCGATCGAATAACTCGAAACCTTGACAGTCGCCCATATCGCCGAATAGGTTTCCGCGCTGCCGCTTAGCAACAGGTGAAAGGCCTGAAAAAATCCTTCTAAAAGAAAATTCATAATGATTGGATGACGGACAGAAAAAATGCGACTGCATTTAAATTAAACGGCGGTGATATCAATTGCTCAAATGCAGTCGCAGCATGTATAGGCTTTTATCAACACCTACTGTTACATTTTCGCATTCGGAGTAAATAAAGGCTTTCCCAAAAGTTTAAATTCCTTTATCAGCTGCTGTGCCTCCGGGCCGGTAATCCATTCGATGAATTGCATAGCCGCATCGTATCGCGCCTGCGGGCAATGCTTTTTGTCTATGGCGATCACGCTGTATTGATTCAACAGCACCGCATCGCCTTCGACCAAAATCTTAAGCGGTGGATTGCCCTTCAGGTTGTCTTCATATTTGATGTAGGTTCCCCGGTCCGTCATCGTGTAGCCGTTGCGTTCGGCGGCGATATTTATGGTCGCCAGCATACCCTGGCCGGTCTGAATATACCAGCTCTCTTTTTCCGGAACCGGCAGATCTGCTGCCGTCCACAAGGAAAGCTCCTTTTTGTGCGTGCCGGAATTGTCTCCACGGCTGACAAAAATCGCTGCCTTGGCCTTTATCGTCTGCAAGGCATCTTTGATGGACTTTCCTTTTATGCCAGCGGCGTCTGCTGCAGGGCCGATGATAACAAAATCGTTGTACATGATTTCCCGACGATCCGCACCAAATCCGTCGGCCACAAATTTTTTCTCGGCCGGCGGCGCATGCACCATCAGAATGTCCACATCACAGTTCTCTCCTAGTTTGAGGGCTTTGCCGGTGCCGGTGGCGGTCCATTTCAACTCGATTCCGGTTGCCGCTTGAAATTTCGGGACAAGATAGTCCAACAAGCCGGTGTTGTCCGTACTTGTGGTCGTGGCCATCATCAGAAGCTTATCTTCAGCCCAACCGCTTGCGGGCAAAAGACATACAAACAGAGTCAAACACATTACTGCAAGGCATAAACGTTTCATTTTTTTGCTCCTTTCATCTCATCGAAAAATGCCGGTAAGGTTATTTATATTATTGACGCACCTCAACGCGTCCTTTTAGCTCTGAAGGCAGGATTTCAAATTGCTCCTGTGTCGGCACGCGGGCCGGCATAAAGGGGGGTTGGCCCTTTGACTTCAAAATTGCCAGCCCGCCATTCGGATCGAGCAGATACTGAAGAAAAGTCACTGCGCCTCCCGGATTGGGGCTCTCTTTGATCAGGGTAATCCCGTAAGTAATGGATTTGCCGGTTCGTGCAATCCAGGTTCCCTCTGTATTGCCGGTCACTTTTACCATGGCCTGGCTATAAAAATCATCGAACTTATAGTTTCCCAGGTTGATCTGATCGTCGAGCTGGATGTATTTCAAATCATGCTGTGCGGCAACCGAAAGATATTCCCAGCCATAGTCCAGTTTTCCGTTCTTGAGCAATTCTACCAGCTCGACTGCTTTGGCTTTAACATTTTCTTCGGGGCGGTTGGCAATCAATCGATCGTACAATCCTGCTTTTTTGTAGTATTTTTCCGCCAGCTGCAGCACCATCAGACTGCGATAGCCGCACGGATCCAGGTTGGGGTCCGAATGCCCCCAGGAGACATCACTGCGGGCCAAAATGTCATACCAGTTATTTGCATTGATTTCCTTGGCGTAACGGCTCTGGTCCGTGTAGCAGAGCACAAGCTGGTTGGTGGCAAAACGAATGTTCCAGCTGGCCTTTGCCGGGATTAAAGATTTATCGATGACCGCATAGTCCGCCGAAGCCATGATATCTGCCGGGTGGTTTTGATCGGAAATCAAACGCGCCATTTTGGTGCTCCCGCCGGCCTCGCGGATGATATCGACCGTGGGATGCTGGTCTTCGAACTTTTGTTCCATTTCTGCAAAGGGGACACTGAGACTGCCGGCATGATAAATGATGACTTTGTCCTTTTCCGCCGCTATCGCATTTACCGACAGAAAAAGCTGAAAAATCAGCAACCCACCTCCAAAAATTGCCAGTACTGAAAAAAATCGGTGACGCTTCATCTACTCCTCCTTTTTTGAGTCCTGCGGAAACACCATTTTTCCGCTTAGACTAATATCATAGCCCTCCAGGGCTTCAGCCATTCGGCGGAACGGCGCTTCATGCAGAAGAGACAGAAACCGCTGAATACCTTCGTCAAAAAATCGATCCCTGGAAACCATCAGATCATACCGCTCCCACCGCAGGGGAATGAATCCGATATCCAGAAGGCTTGCTACCGCCCTGATCCCCGGCCCCGCGTCCGCTCTTCCGGATAAAATTTCAAGCCCGATATCCAGATGACGGTGAACTTCACGGGAATAGCCGTTAATTTTTTCACCGCTGATTCCGGCCTTTTTCAGCTCCCTGTCCAGCAACAAACGCGTTCCGGTGCTCAGCGGACGATTAATTATACGAACATCCGGTTTTCCCAGCTCGGCTATGCCGAAAATCTTTTTGGGGTTTGCCTTTTGAACCAGCAGCCCCTGTTCGCGTCTGCAGAAGTTGACAATAGCCGGCATCTGTTCGAGTTCTTTGAACGCATAATCGAAATTGTACTCCGCATCATCGTCCTGGAGTAAATGACTGGATGCAATGTGGCAGCGGTTTTGGCGCAAAGCACGCAGCCCGCCCATACTTCCCAGATTTCCGAAAACAGCCACCTGCCCGCTAAAAACCGTGTTGAAAAGCGAGATGGTTTTATCCAGCAGGGGATCATTGCTTCCGGTGATAATCAGCAAGCCCTGGTAGGGTGGCAGATGGGTCCCGCTTTCTGGATAATTGATGGTATGGGTTTCAATCCATTGTTCCACCAGGTGGCGGGGAAAAAGCCATTTGCCGGTGATTTTGGTGGCCGGCAGACCCTTTTCGGATACCAGGGTATAAACCATTTTTTCGTTGACGTTGAGAAGCTCGGAAACCTGCTTGGTGCTGAGTAAAGGATTCATCGTATTCCCCCCGATCCGGATGCCGTCATCGTTTGGAGCAATGGCGGCACCGCAGAGTGCCTGTTTATATTTTTATGTAACTTTTAGTCAATAATAAATTTATTTGCATCTAATTTTTTACCATAAATAACTTATATAGACTATAAATAACATGTTTCTGCCCCCGTTTTAAAGAAAAAATTTAAGCAATCAGCTTTAACACACCGCTAAAGCATCCTGGGTATCTTAGCGGTTGAATATTGAAAACGATCGTTATATGGATCACAGAGCGGGGTTTTTTCTGCGCTGGATACCTTAACCCGGATTGGAGCAATGGGATGAAGACCATCGGCATGATCGGAGGGATGAGCTGGGAATCTTCTATGGTGTATTACCGTATTGTGAATGAAGCCGTCAGAGACACGCTGGGCGGCTTGCATTCGGCCAAAAGCATCATGTATTCGGTCGAATTTGCGGAGATCGAAGCACTTCAGCACCATAATCACTGGGAAGATGCAGCCCGGATCATGATCAATGCCGCCCAAAGCCTTGAACGCGGCGGGGCTGATTTTGTGATCATCTGCACCAATACCATGCATAAGCTTTATGATGCCGTGCAACAGAACATCCAGATTCCCATGCTCCACATCGCCGACGCCACCGCCGAAGTCATTCAAACACATAAGATACGCAAGATTGCCCTCTTGGGAACCCGTTTCACAATGGAAGAAGATTTTTATAAACGCAAACTGGTGGGTAGATACGGCCTTGAGATCATTGTTCCCGTACAGGCGGATAGGGGCATCGTCCACACCATCATATATGAGGAGCTGTGTGCCGGAATTATCAGGCCGGATTCAAAGCGGAAATATGGCGATATTATTCAGCGATTGGTTGCAGAAGGCGCAGAGGGCATTGTCTTGGGATGCACGGAAATAGGCCTGCTGGTTAAACAGGCCGACAGCCCTGTGACCCTGTTTGATACAACGGAAATTCATGCCCGGGCAGCAGTTCAGTATGCCTTAAGGGATTAAATCTATTGAATAAGAAACATCTATTAAATCTTTTTCTGCCCGCTGTCGTCCCGCTGGTATTTACCGGATGCACCAGACCTGCCCTGCAGCCATACAGTCTCGATACGCCGGTGCAGATTCTGTCCGTGGTCGGTGCGGAACCGGTAAAAGACGGACGCGCACGCTTTAGAGAAATATTTTGTGGACTGCTGGCCAATGACCCGAATCAACAGGATCAAACCGTTAACCGCGAGGATTACCTGCTGCGACTCGGAGATGAGCCGCCAAAGGATGAGGGAAGTCGACCTGCTGCAGCCGATAATCCTCGCCTTCGGATTCTCGTGGTGCCGGGGCTGTTTGGAGAATGCATTGCCGCTACGGTACGCCCTTTTGAGATTGCAATGGCTCACCTGCGCAGTCTCGGGTATAAAGTCGATGATATCATCGTCAACGGCCGGTCCAGCAGCGATCACAACGCCGATCAAATTGCCGCTGCGATAAGCGCATTGGATCTTGACGAGGATGAACGACTGGTACTTATCGGCCACTCGAAAGGAGCCGTAGATATCCTCCATTTTCTGGTGAATCATCCGGAATCGGCCAGGCGCGTATCAGCGGTGGTCAGTGTTGCAGGGGCGATAAACGGATCGCCGATAGCCGCCATAGCTGCCGATGCTTACGAAATGCTGGGCGTTTTCGTCGACATCGACCAGTGCGAAAAAGGTGATAATGGCGCCCTTACCAGCTTGAAACGATCCGTTCGTTTAAACTGGCATGCTGCCAACCGGCTGCCCGATTTCGTAAAATATTTTTCCCTGGTGGCATTTACCCAGCGCGACAGGGTCAATACCATCCTGGTCAGCGGTTATGATCAGCTCAACGTCATCGATCCAAAAAACGACGGTTTACTGCTTTTCTCGGACCAGGTCATACCCGGAGCCAGATTGCTCGGATATGCCAATGCAGATCACTGGGCCGTTGCCCTGCCCTTTGAACAAAAAGAACCCGTGTTGACAAAAACCCTGTTGGATCACAATAATTTCCCGAGAACAATCTTGCTGCAGGCCATGGTTCAGTATGTTTCGGAAACCTTATTAAACCCGTAAAGCCAAAATGCGAATACACCGTTCTAATTTGCGACGTTATATTGCATTCATATTCCTGCTCACAAGCGCTCCCGGCTGCACGCCGACTCTGCTGCCCTTCAGCACCGATATTCCGGCCCAGACAATGACCTCCGTCGAAACACCACGGGTTCGCGACGATCGCCCCCGATTTCGCGAAATTTTCTGCAGCCTTTTGCGTCAAAGGAACAAAAACCAAATAAAGCCGATTCTATGCGACGATCATCTGTGGCGGCTCAGCGACGAGCCGTATTCAAGCCAACCACCGCGACCATTGCCCAAACATGACACCCGGTTTAGACTGGTGCTTGTGCCGGGTGCTTTTGCTGAATGCTTTCCGAAAATCGGCTTTCCCTTTGAATCAAGCACCGACTGGCTCGAAAAAATAGGTTACAGAATTGAAAAAATTCAGGTCAGCGGTCGTTCCAGCAGCGAAAATAACGCCCGTCAAATTGCCCTGGCTGTCGAGGAAATGGATATGAGAGACGGCGAGCGTCTGATTTTGATTGGCTACTCAAAAGGCGCCACCGATATTTTACATTATTTGGTCGATTATCCGGACATATCCGACAGGGTGGCCGCATTTTTGAGCGTAGCTGGAGCGATCAACGGCAGCGCCCTGGCAGACGCATTTGGCGACACCTACATCGAGTGGTTCTCGGAAACCAATTTAGCGGCCTGCGGGCGAGGAGACAGGGGGCTCTTTGAGAGCTTGAAGCGATCCAAACAATCGAAATGGATGGCCGCGCACCCATTGCCGATCCAGGTAAACTATTTTTCAATGGTCGCTTTTACCAACCGGGAAAATGTGCAGCCGGCATTGCTGGGCACCTACGATCTTCTTAAAGGTATAGACCCGCGAAACGACAGCCAGCTTTTATTTTACGATCAGGTGATTCCCGGGTCGTCACTGCTGGGTTATTTTAATTCGGGTCACTGGGACATCGCCGTAAGCGCAAGAAAGATGCTCGGCGAGATGGATGCAGAAAAAAGAGAGGCTTTACGCGACACCCTTTTTGAGGCCATGGTTCTTTCTGTTGTTGAAAGTCTCCAGAAGTCTGATATACCTGACTCTCAATAGTTGGAAAGCCCGAAGGCGCAATGCTCTCATCCTTCCTTGACATGGTCTTCTTATTTTGACATAGGTTCATGGCGAGAGAAGAATCCCGGATCGGCGCTAAGATTTTGATTTCGCCTCACAAGCTTTCCCATTACCTTCAATCACTTAACCCCAAGATAAGGAGATTGGATATGGCAAAAAAATTCCCAACACTGCTTATTGCCCTGACCCTGGTCTGCGGTGTGACCATGGGTTCAGCCCTGGCTGCAAACATGAAAGTCGGTATGGTATTTGATGTCGGCGGGAAAGGCGACCAGTCCTTTAACGATTCGGCCTATCGCGGCCTTCAGTGGGCCTCGAACCTGGGAGTGGCCCATGTGGAAATCGAGCCCGGCGCAGATGCCGATCGGGAGACGGGATTGCGGATGATCGCCAGCCAGGGATTCGATCTGGTCATCGGTGTCGGCTTTCTCTTTACCGATGCCATCAAGGCGGTTGCCGACGAATTTCCCGATACCAAATTTGCCATTGTGGACGGGTTCATTCCCGACAAGGCCAATGTGTCTTCATTGCTTTTTACCGAACATGAGGGATCGTTCCTGGTGGGTATCATTGCCGGTATGAAAACCCAGGCAGATGGGAAAAACACGGTCGGATTTGTCGGCGGAATGGATGTTCCGCTCATCCACAAATTCGAAGCCGGCTACAAGGCCGGTGTCAACTATGCCTACCCGGATTGCAAGATCCTGAGCGATTATGCCGGAACCACCCCATCGGCCTTTGCCGATCCGGTCAAAGGCAAAGAACTGGCCCTGGCCCAAATTGACAAGGGCGCCCATGTCATCTACCATGCATCCGGGTTAACCGGCGCAGGCGTCTATGAAGCCGGCAAAGAGCGCAAAACCTACATCATCGGCGTTGACTCCAACCAGAATCATCTCGGACACATCAAGGAGACCGGAGAGAACTTTGGGCTGACCAGCATGCTGAAACAGGTGGATGTTGCGGTGTATCTGACCATCAAAGACCTCAAAGAAGGAAAATTTCAATCCGGTGTCCGCGTGTTCGGGCTGGGCGACACCGTTGAACTCGAGGGCCAGACCTACCACGGTGTGTATTACGCCCTGGATGAATACAATAAAGATCTGGTTTCGAAAAAAATGATCGATACGGTTACCGAAGCCGAAAAAAAGATCCTTTCGGGTGATATTAAGGTGCCCGAAAAATAAACTAAAAGAGCGTTTCAAATTTTAAATGAGTCATTTTATTTTTTTCGGATTCTATCGATCCATATTTCTTTAAAATTTGAAACCCCAAGGGATTGCCGATCTTACCGCATCTACGGCGTCAGATGCCCTCCCGCATAGTGTACTATGGCGGAACGGCATCTTCCTGGTAGCTACGGCAACCTCGACAATCGCTCAATTTAGTTTCTTCTAAAAGAGCGTTTCAAGTGGACCCGGTTGATCGTTTTTCGGTTGCGTCCGCCTCGGGCGGATTTCGTCTATCCTCTGCAGATAAAATCGATTTGACCAAACCACTTTTCGGGTCCTGTGACGAGCTGCCCAACCGCAACCGTATAACCATATGTCATATCGCTTCGAAAACCGCCCACCTACAGAGTAAAGTGAGGGCATGGTAGATTGACAGATTATGCCGTTGAAATGCGCAATATCAGCAAACAATTCCCCCTGGTATTGGCCAATGACGATGTGAATTTCGCTGTTCGGCGGGGGGAGATTCACGCCCTGGTCGGAGAAAACGGAGCCGGCAAATCGACTCTCATGAACATCCTCTACGGATTGCTGCGACCCGACAGCGGCAGCATTCGTGTCAATGAAAAAGCCGTCCTGTTTGCGGGGCCCGCAGAAGCCATCTCCTGCGGCATCGGGATGGTCCACCAGCACTTCATGTTAATCCCCCCCCTGACGGTCGCCGAAAATGTCATCCTGGGTCAGGAGCCTTCCAAATTTGGGTTCGTGAACATCGCCCGGGCCAACGCCATCGTGCATAACCTTTCGGACCAATACGGACTGAAGATCGATCCCACCGCCAGGGTCGAAAAATTGAGTGTCGGCATCGAACAGCGCATCGAAATCATCAAGGTTCTTTACCGCGGGGCGGAAATCCTGATTTTAGACGAACCCACCGCCGTTCTCACCCCCCAGGAAGTCGACGAACTTTTTGAAATCCTGCGTTCGCTCAAAGACCGGGGAAAAACCATTATCTTTATCACCCATAAGCTCCAGGAAGTCATGGCGGTTTCAGACACGGTGACTGTTATGCGGCGCGGGAAAGTTGTCGGCTCCGTCCGCACCGATGCAACGACCCGTCAGGAAATTGCGACCCTGATGGTCGGCCGACAGGTTTTATTCCGGGTCGAGCGCACCCCGGCACAACCCGGGAAGGAGGTCTTAACAGTCAGCAATCTGCGGGCCCTGGACAACAAAAAGCTGCCGGCCCTGCGTGGCATATCATTCAGCGTTCGCGAGGGCGAAATTCTGGGTATCGCCGGGGTCGAGGGCAACGGCCAAACCGAACTGGTCGAGGTGCTGACCGGCCTGCGCAAGGCCGAAGGCGGCAGGGCCGAACTGGACGGCCAGGTGATTACGAACCGCTCGCCGCGCTCGATCAGAGAGCTCGGGACCGGTCATATTCCCGAAGACCGGCGTCGGCGGGGGCTGGTACTGGATTTCAGCGTGGCCCAAAATCTGGTTCTGGGGATTCACTACCGCAAGCCTTTCGTGCGTCGTCTGGGACTGGATGTGATAAATTTTAAAAGCGTTCGTGCCAAGGCAGCGCGCCTGCTCGAGGAATTTGACATTCGACCGCCCGACCAGGAAAACCCGGCGGGCAATCTGTCCGGCGGCAATCAGCAAAAAGTCATTGTGGCCAGGGAATTTGACCAGAATCCCAAGCTGCTGATTGCAGCTCAGCCCACCCGCGGCATCGATGTCGGCTCCATCGAATTCATCCATCAACGGCTGCTGCAGGCGCGCAATAAGGGCAAGGCAGTTTTACTGATATCGGCCGATCTGGAGGAGATCCTTTCGATTTCGGACCGCATTGCGGTTATGTATGAGGGACGGATCGTGGGGATGCTTGATCCTGATGAAGCCAATGAAGCGCGTCTGGGGATGATGATGACC
>Ga0209536_100011690_pt1 | contig 12828 bp, 11 predicted proteins | sample DeeMarSeWOR28_12_FD_187461 | JGI IMG/M metagenome (GOLD analysis project Ga0209536, IMG submission 187461) | Marine sediment microbial communities from White Oak River estuary, North Carolina - WOR-2-8_12 (SPAdes) (version 2) | ecosystem: Environmental > Aquatic > Marine > Intertidal zone >...
AAGAACATCCGATTACAGATCACCTCAAGGGTTTGGAAGTTCTGAAAAGCTTAAAATTTCCGGTGAATCAAAATTATAAGTTGTGTCAGAACGTGGAAGAGGTTATCGAATTCTGGAAACAATGGCAGCAAAAGCGGGATTCAGTCCCTTATAATATCGATGGAATCGTTGCCAAGGTGAACCGTTACCGCCAACAGGAGCGCCTCGGAAGTACCGCCAAAAGCCCTCGCTGGGCCATTGCCTTTAAGTTTAAGACGGAACAAAAGGAAACTATTTTAAAGGAGATTGTGTGGCAGGTCGGGAGAACCGGCGTGGTTACTCCAGTTGCTTTCCTTCAACCAGTAAAACTAATGGGAAGTACCGTGAGCCGTGCGACGCTGCACAACGTTGAAGAACTTCTGAGACTGGATGTCCGGATTGGTGATACGGTCCTGCTGGAAAAAGGGGGAGATGTGATCCCCAAAGTGGTTCGAGTCAATCTGGATGAAAGACCTTCGGACAGTAAGGCTTACAAGCCTCCCACGATCTGTCCAGTCTGTCGTTCACCTCTGGTGAAAGAGGCGGATGAAGTCGCATTACGATGTGAAAACGTGGCTTGTCCGGAACAGGTTTCCCGGCGGATCGAGCATTTTGCCTCCCGTCGCGCGATGGATATTGGCGGTTTGGGTGACAAAATAGTGGATCTTCTCATAAAAAACAGACTCATAGATGACTATGGGGATCTGTACCGACTCCAGCAGGAAAATATTGCTTCACTGGAACGGATGGGTGAAAAAAGTGCTGACAATCTCATTATTGCCATACAAAAAAGTAAACGAAAACCACTTGAAAAAGTCGTCTTCGCTTTAGGAATCCCCTTTGTCGGTGAAGGGGCTGCCCGCTTGCTCGCAAAAAATTTTCTTTCTATCCATGAAATGGCTCGTTCTCCGGAGGAAACCCTGGCGTCTATCGATGGAATCGGAGAAAAAACAGCTCAAAGTATTTTGCATTTTTTTGAGAATAAAAGTAATCAAAAAGTTATAAAAAAATTAGAAGAAGCAGGTGTAACACTAACTCAAAAGGCATTGCCGCCGGAATATTCATCCCAAATTTTCAAAGATAAAACATTTGTATTTACAGGAGCCCTGGAAAATTTTTCACGTGACGAGGCGGCAGAACAGGTCAGGCGCCTGGGCGGTCAGACCAGTAACAGTGTCAGCCAAAAAACCGATTACGTGGTCGCTGGGAGTTCAGCCGGCTCAAAATATCAGAAAGCCCAGGATCTGGGTATTAAAATACTTACCGAAAAGGAATTTATCTCCCTTTTGGAAGCAGAAAATAAAACCTGATTCATTCCCAAATGAAAAAGACAAATTCCTTGATTTCTTCACCTAAACCGAATACCAATAAATTCCTCATCACCGGAAATCCTGGTATTGGCAAAACGACGTTGATCATGCAATTTGCAAAATATTATGAGCAACGCTGCAAAATTAATGGATTTTATACCCGGGAAATCCGGCAATCCGGTGTAAGGATCGGATTTGGTATTACCACATTTCAGGGAACTGAGAAAATTCTGGCGCATGTCAATTTTGACTCCCAATACCGAATCGGACGTTATGGTGTATCTCTGTCCAATTTAAATGATGCCATTCAAATCATTGAGTCTCGTACGGATCCCCCCGATATCTGGATAATAGATGAAATTGGTAAAATGGAAAGTTATTCTTCCAAATTTAAAAATTTCATTGAAAGAGTATTTAGTGAATTGCCGGCGGTGATTGCAACCATCGCCAAATCTGCAGGGGGGTGGATTTCCCTGATCCGTAACCGTAAAGATCTTAAACTTCTGGAATTAACTTATCATAACCGGGAGCATTTCTTTCAAAATTTTATATTAAACAATCTTTTAGAAATTAACCAGAAATCCCTTTAGACAATGAGACTAACCCAAATAAAAATTGGGAACATTCTGAGCATCCTGCGTAAGGAGTACAACGATTCCACCACCGCTCTCACTTTTCAGACACCCTTTCAATTGTTGATCTCGACCATTTTATCGGCCCAAAGTACCGATAAACAGGTTAACAGAATAACCCAATCGCTTTACCGGGAATATCCGGATGCTCAGACCTTTGTCACACTGTCTCAGGAGGAGCTGGAATCCAAAATTAAATCGATTGGTCTCTATCGCAGTAAGGCCCGAAACATCCTTGCTACCTGTCAGATCCTGGTCGAACAATTTCAGGGTAAAGTACCGGCGAACCGGGAAGAACTGGTTAAATTTCCGGGAGTCGGGCGAAAGACCGCCAATGTTGTTTTAAGTGTGGGTTTCAATCACGATGCTATAGCTGTTGATACCCATGTTTTTAGAGTCTCCAATCGCATCGGTCTGGCAAAAGCGTCTACGGTTGAAAAGACCGAGGAACAACTGATGAAAAATATCCCACAAAAAGATTGGTCGGCCGCCCATCATTGGCTCATATGGCATGGTCGGCTCATTTGTAAGGCCCAGAATCCCCGCTGCTCCGAGTGTCCCGTTAAGAATTATTGCCACTTTTACCTTCAGCAGAGCAAAAGGACCTAAGCCTCCTGTACAGGTTTCATCTCCCTGAAAATTGATACTTCACATGATTTAAGATTAATGATTCATAATGGTCATCCGAGTAACTTTTTTTGTTTAAAATGAATACCTTTTCATCGGCCTAAAACATTTGACAAACAGAAATATTCAAAACGATTGGTTATAAGCTTGACAGATAAACCTCAAATATCTATATTCTAATCGGAGTTGACAAAATTTATCATCTAACATTTTGCCGGAAAAAAACTAATGTGCATCAGAGGGTGCAAGGGATTCATCCTTACCCTGTGTCTAACTTTCAGTTTACAGACAGGTTTGGTTTGGGCTCAGGAAAATCCGGAAATTCTGAACTCGCTCGTGGATATCGATGAGGAGGGTATCAGTGACGTCGAGAGTTGGATGGAAAATTTATGGGAACTCATGCAGCACCCCATTAATGTCAACGAGGCCAAAATCGATGATTTATTACAGATTCCATTTTTGGATCCTGATTTAGCCAGAAAAATTGTAAGTGTCCGGACCCGTCAACACCAGTATTCTTCCTTGGAAGATCTTTATTTGGTTCCCGGGATGTCTGAAGAAATTTTTGAAGCTATCACACCTTTTTTAATTGTTAAGCAGTCCCATCATTCTCCACGATTTATCTATCGTTTCCAGAGTCGCCTCGAGAAACCGTATCGAAGAGGCTATAGATCAGACGACTATCATCAACCTCTCTATATTCAGCATCGGATTTTATTTATGGTAAATCACCATCTGAAAGGCGGGCTCATCTGGGAGAAGGATGCCGGGGAAGAGAAAATGTTCGATTATGGCAGTATATATCTGCATTATCAACATCCTACCCTGAAATTTACACTTTTGGCAGGAGATTACTATAAGAAGGTTGGAATGGGATTGGTACTCTGGAGTCCCTACGGCCAGCCCATCACCCTGCAATCACCCGCATCGCGTTTCACCATTCGAAGTGATTCTCGCGGCAACCAGTCCACACATGAAACCGGATTCCTGAGGGGTTTAAGTCTGGAATACCCGTTCGGAACTCATGTTAAATTTGACTGTTTTTTCTCGCGGCGGAATCTTGACGGAAGTCTCACCTCGGATCGTCGATTCATTTTAAGTCTTGACCATAGTGGAATGCACCGGACAGAAACCGAAAAACTTAAGGCAAACCAAGTTTCATCCACCGTATGGGGAGCATCCATTCATACGCGTTCCCCGGTACTTTCTACTCAAACTGCAATAGTGATGTTTCATTTCTACCCTTCATTTCGGGACACTGATTTGCGTATGAGATATCTCACTCATACCGTTCAGATCCAGGCAGGTCTTTTAAAATCCAGCAGTGAACTTGCTCTCTTCGCAGAAAAATTTCCTGCAATACAACAGCATTTCAGCTATTCCGAAGGTAAGGTCCATTTCGAGTTCAGCGGTTTTTATTACCATCCGCGATATTTTGCCCCTTTCAGTCGCGCCTTCGGTGCATTCCAGGCTCCGGTCAGCAATGAAATCGGATCGGCAAGTGTCTTGTTCTTTCAGCTTAATCGGATCGTAAAACTAGGAAGTTATTTTTTCATCCGGCGAAAAGTTTATGACAGTCACGCCGATCCTTTTACATTGCGGGATTATGCTTTCGAGATAAAGTATAAAAAGGATCCACATTGGATTCAAATTCAATGGAAGCTAAAATATCGAGCGGGTGAATTTACCCCGATACCCGAAGAGCGGAGCATTCACGCTTTTCGGGTTGATTACATTACTTCCAAAAATAAAAATATTTCATTACATTCCAGGTTGGAATTACGCTGGGATAAAATCAATTTATCCTTTGCTAAAAGTACCGGGATCTCTTTCTTTCAACAAATCAATTGGGATCTTTTATCATGGCATATCATTTTCCGATGGACCAGCTTTGATGTGCCTAGATATGATTTACGAATCTATGAATATGAAAACGATCTGCCTGGTAATTTTCGATCTGTACTTTTAAATGGAAGGGGCTACAAATATTTTCTACTCATACGCTGGGTAAAATTTTCTAAATTCCAAATCGACTTTAAATATGGCCAGCGTCTCTACCCGGATCAACAGACCATCAGTTCCGGTTTAAATGAGATTCCAGACAACCGGGTACACGATTTTCGGCTTTCTCTCATAATGAAATACTGAGCAAATATTTTCCATAAATAAGGCTTTTTGGAAAAACAAGAAGAATCAGAGTATTCGAATGTTTGGTGGTATACTTCACAGGAAGGGTAAGCAAATTCCGAAAATGGTCTGATACAACAACCTTTCAACCCTGTAAAATACAAGCTGTATTTAGGCGGGAAAATCCCTACAGAATAAATATGGCAGAGTGAAAAGATCTAATGTAATCCCTTCTCTCTGGTATGGCATGATAAATCAGTTGAAGACACGGAAAGAGTAACAAACTGTCACTCAAGTATCACGCTCAGGTAAAACCACCCCGCCCAGAACCACAAGAACTCACGGAGGAGGCCGAGGAGGAATTTCCCAGCGTTGCAAAAGTTGTAACTAATTTCTCGGTATTATGGGAACCGCATTGCGGGCATTCCACATTATTACTCTGTGAAAATGGAACTAAATCTTCAAAATTTGCCTGACAGTCAGTACAGCGATATTTGAATAAGGGCATCTTGCTAATTCCTCATTTTATATTCATCAATCATAATATGGATTTAATCAGAGGGAGAAAAGTTACAATAAATTTAAAAATTTTGTATGACACCCTGAGTTAAGGTAAGAGGTCCGTTATTTGGGTAAGGTTTTACTCCTGAAACATAGAGAATACATTCAGGTTCTATAACGGAATGTCATTTATGGAAAGTTAAATATTTTTATTCTTGCCCTTCACGGAGCAACTTTTGCCTTCAACCTGTCAGAGCGATTCACTAAAACGCGGAATCACAAAAGCCCAGACTAAAATACCAGCCACAAAAATTCCCAGATGAATAAAACTAAACAAATCATTCCTCACTGTTTGAAAATTATAAGTGCCCTAATCTACTATATTCAATTTTCCAGCAACGGTCCATTACTACATGCAAACCTGCTTTAAGCGCCTTTTCCGCCGCATTATAATTGATAATCCCCAACTGCATCCAGACTGCTTTGGCACCGATTTCAATTGCTTGTTCAATGATGGGTTCCACCTGATCTGGTTTTCGAAAAATGTCTACCAGCTCAACATTATCCGAAATACTGAGTAAATCCGGATAACACTTCTTATCCAGAACAGTCTGAATCATGGGATTGACCGGATAGACCTGATAGCCCTGACGAATCATAAATTTGGCTACAGAGTGTGAATCTCGAGTTGGCTTATCCGAAACACCCACAACTGCAATATGTTTATAATCCCGCAAAATTTCTTCGATATGACTATTAATTCGTTTACTATTTGCCATGTTACTTTATCTCACCATCATTTTATAAAAATATAAGTTCGGAATTTAGCATGATTATTTTGTTTTTCAAACATTAAATATTAATTGTCACATAGCATCGGAATTTTCAGAAGTTTCATAAATACAATTATTATTTTAATTCACATTTTAGAAATTGGAGTTTTTAAAACTGTTTTTCTAAATTTAACCTATAACAGATTCTTTTCACATGTATAAGCGAGTAAGTTAAAAATAAAAGTATTTTCTATTTACCTTTGATTTCCTTTACCCTAAATTTAATTGTAAAAAATACAATCGGGAGTTTTTATGGCTGTTCAGGCGGAATTTAAACAACTGCTTTCCATTATGCATCGGCTCCGACAGGAATGCCCCTGGGACAAAAAGCAGACACCACATTCTCTGCGTCAGTATATCCTGGAAGAGGCTTATGAAACGGTGGAAGCTATCGATAATGAGAATTGGGAAGAATTAAAAAAAGAACTCGGGGACATGCTCTTGCAGATCGTTTTTCAGGCTGAGATCGCTGTGGAAAAGGAACGCTTTAATCTGGAGCAGGTTGTCCGACATATCAATGAAAAACTGATCAGAAGGCATCCACACGTCTTTGGAGATGTCACTGTTTCGGATGATAAAGAAGTGAAAAATAACTGGGAACAAATTAAAATAAATGAAGAGAATCGCCAATCTGTTCTGGACGGAGTTCCCCGGCATTTGAGTGCCCTATTAAGGGCTCAGCGACTTCAGGATAAAGCCGCCAATGTTGGCTTCGACTGGCCCGAGGCGAGCGGTGTTATTGAGAAACTCAAGGAAGAAGTTCAGGAATTGGAACTGGCAATTTCCCAAAACAATCCGGAAGAACTTGAAAATGAGTTGGGAGATATTCTGTTTTCGCTGGTCAATCTGGCACGATTTCATCAATTCAATGCAGAAGATGCACTACGTTCAACGATCAATAAGTTTATTGCACGTTTTCAATATATTGAGCAGAAGCTGAAAGAAAACAGTAAATCCATTCATCACTCTTCACTGGAAGAGATGGATCGGTTGTGGGAAGAGTCTAAGAGTCACTTAAAATAAAGCATGTCTGGTCTATGTTTACAAATTTAACAGGATTTACAATAGCGCTCTTTATTGTGCTTCATGTCTGGATAATCTTCACCATCAACAGGCAACGCGCTTTATCCATCCTGGCACCCTTGTTCATTTATTTGAACATCTTAATTGCACTGGTTGAAACCACTGCCTTATTTTTTTTGACCGATATCCCGAATTCCATCACAGAAACAATCTTTAAAATTCACTATGTGGCTGAAGTGTTCATTCCACCCATCTTGATTTATCTTGCTGAAACCTACCTTTCCGGTAGCCAGATTCCCAGGTTTACATCCAAGAATGTGGTCTTCTTCAGTTTGAGTGTAATCCTGAGTCTTTTGGGCATCTTTGACCTAACCATCGGCGGCGTACTGCAGGAACAGGGGTTGGTCCTTCCTCAGTATACTTTCCTCTACTGGTTGTATATTATCTATTTTTATACCGCATTTGTTTATATCCTGATCTCCTTCCTGGTAAAATATCAGTTTGAAAAAAGACAAAATGAAATGGAGAATATTAAGTTCCTGCTCATTTGTTTACTCCCCGCAGCTATTTTGTCTTTTACCATTCTGAAGCTTCTTCCCATTTGGGGGATTGTACACCCTGTTATTTTGCTCAATTATCCCGTGATCAGTATCGTGATATTCTCCATCGCCATCAAATTTCAGATTATTGAGATCGATGATAACGTATCCCGCTCCCTTTTATTCTTCATCCTGTCGTTATTCTATATCATTATTCTCTCCATTTTTCTTCCTTCTGTTACAGGGTATTTATTTTTCATGGTCATACCATCTCTGCTACTCCTACTGTTTATTTCCCGGACATTTGATGTTTTCACCGTACGGCGCATTAAGGAGCGAACGCTGGAAACCGAATATGACCTAGAAGATGACTTGGTCACCCTATTTAGTGAGACTGAGAAATATATTGATGACCAAGCCCTATCACAGTTCATCGGGGATCTTTCTCTAAAGGTTCTGAAATGTCAAAAATGCGCCGTCATCATCTCCCGCTTTGATGTGAAACCGTATCAGATCAGTTACCTGAACGGTTTTAATCAGGAAGACATAGAAAACTTATTATCCGCAACCAATTCCCCCTTTATAGAGACCGTTGAATTTAATCGTTTGATTTTGAACAAATTCGAACTTTCTCCAAACTCAGCCCTTTATCAACTGATGGATCGGTACAATTTATATCTGGCCATTCCGATGATATCGAAAAATGATTTACTGGGATTGATACTTCTCGGGGGAGAGAGAAAGTTGTTTCAGCTGTCAAGAAAAGACCAGAAATTTGCCAGGTTTCTTTCCATAAAGACCGGATCGGCCTTTGCCAATATTCAGGAAATTCAAAAAGTGGTTCAATCCCAAAAAATGGCGGACCTTGGCATTGTCGCATCACAGCTCGCCCATGACTTTCAGTCTTTTATCACTCTGGTTAAACTTCAGACCAGGGGGAATGAGCAGTTACATCAGCACGCTACCTATATGGAAAAAATGGTCAAAGATCTGTTAAATTATGCTCGTCCTAAGGATTTACGCCTGACACAAATCAACATAAACCAACTCGTCGATATGGCACTCGACATGTTAGACTTACCATCCCATATTATGATTGAGAAACATTTCTCAGAGAGTGTGCCGCAGATAAGTGTCGATGTGGACCAGATGCGTCGCGTTTTCTTAAATTTATTCGAGAATAGCATCAAATCCATCCATCAGAATCGCGGGAGACTGAAAATATCAACCCGCCCTCTGCGGCCCCTTTCCAATTTTCGCCGTAACACTTGGCTGTATATTGAGATTTTAGATGATGGCGAGGGTATTCCGGAGGAATTTTTAGAAAAAATTTTCGACCCCTTTTTCACGACCCGTAAAAAAGAGGGGGGAAGCGGGATGGGTCTCGCTATCGTGAAACAGATTATCACCAGTCACAAAGGGTTCATTGATGTTACAAGCAAACTGGGTAAAGGAACAATATTTAATATTCGTTTACCATATTTAAGATAGGATTGCTCAATGGAAGACCCCAGAAAAATTCTGATTATTGAAGACAATGTTATGTGGGCAGAAAGTTATCGTCGCTGGATTAGCGAAGACATATACGATTTAAAACTTGCCTTCAATAAAACCGAAGCGCAAGAAATGGTGGATGAATTTCATCCCGACTTAATCATCTTGGATCTCGGACTCCCGCAAATTGAGGATGGTTATTTACTTCTGGACAATCTGGTCAAGCGGGGATCCGACGCCAAAATTATCGTTGTTACCTCCTTTAAGGACTATGAATATGCCTTGGAGGCTCAACGACGGGGCGCCTATTCTTATTTCTCCAAAGGTGAAAACATTGAAGAAGAGCTTCCTTTTCTCATTAAACAGGCTTTACGCATGCTCAAACTGGAACGAGAAAATAACGATTTACGTTCGCGTTTAAAGGGCAGCCTTCATTATGACAATATCATCGCGATAAGCCAATCCATGCAGAAAATTCTCGCATTAATCGAAAAGATTAAGGACAGCAACGAACCCATCCTGATCAGTGGAGAATCCGGTGTTGGTAAGGAGGTCATTGCCCGGCATATATATAATCAAAGCAAGAATTACCGTTCAACCTTTGTGGCTATTAATTGCGCTGCATTACCACCGAACCTTTTGGAAAGCGAAATGTTTGGGTATGAAAAGGGGGCATTCACCGGTGCAATTAAAACGACCCGGGGAAAGCTCGAACTGGCAGACCAGGGATTGGTTTTTCTGGATGAAATTGGAGAAATGTCTTTGGAATTACAGGCAAAATTACTCCGGGTTTTAGAAAACAAACGGTTCTATCGACTGGGAGGCGAAAAAGAGATCATAAGCGACTTCCGGCTCGTGACTGCTACCAACAAAATCATACCTGAATTAATTGAGCAAAAAAAATTCAGGGAAGATCTGTACTACCGCATTAATGTAATTCCAATTCACATACCCCCATTGCGGGAGAGACCGGATGATATTCCGGCTCTGATTCACTTTATTGTTGAAAAATTTTCAGAGGACAATAATCTCATCCCTCCCAAGATTACGAGCCGGACCGTTGCTTTTCTTTCACATCTACCCTGGGAAGGAAATGTACGAGAATTGGAAAATCTGCTTAAGCGGATGATCATTACCGGCAGTCAGCGAATCGATCTCACCGATCTTCCCCCCGATCTCATTGAACACTCCGATAATTTTCTGGACAAAGCCCTAGCTAACGAACTTACACTAGAGGAAGTTTCCCAAATCTATACCCGAATGGTTCTGGAACAAAAAGGTGGCAATAAAAAAGAAGCCTGTAAGCTGCTCGATGTGAACTATCGGACCTTGATGCGTAAACTACAGAACCAATAATTGCACATAATACAATCAAGGTTGACGTGGGTTGCACATTATGCAATTCATATCCACCGCAAATTGTCATAACCCATTAGTATTATTGAAATTAATATGTATTCTTGTGTTAATCCGATATATTTCAATAGGATAGCCCCTTTTTTCTTTTGGCAAGGAATTTGAACTCATAGTGGATAAAGTGAAAGCGATATTTACTAATTAATAAAGAAGGGGCATGTTATGCGAGTAGTTGTTTATGAAAATACACAGGACCGGGCAAAACTGATACAGGAATTATTGAAAACCTATCGTTATAAGACTTTTTTAAATACCGACCAGCCACTCCCTCCTGAAAAAATGAAGGATATTAAACCTTCGCTTATTATTGTGAATGTGAATAATCCATTCCACATTAAATTATTAGATAATTTTAAAAATAATAAGCACGTCCATAAGATTCCTGTGATTCTCATTTCAGCGCCTGGTTCCCGGGAAATTCTGGATCGATTCCACTATCTGCCGTATGTTGATTATCTGGTGGAACCATTCAAAATAAAAAATTTCCGACATATTGTGGAAAGATGGATGACTTTCCGCAGTATGTATGTAAATTGATCCAGACCAAACCTTTTCAGTCTATTCGTTTGGTATAAACAAAGCGATTCAATAATTGATTGAATTTTGTCCAATCGCTATTCTCAATGCAATCATACTGAATGATCCGTTCAACTGCATTCGCCTCAATATCAAGATGTATTAAATTTTTTAAGAAAATCGCCTCCCTGGTCATCGGTTGGACTGGCGAATTTTCATGAGCCCCTGACTCATTACTCATCAAAAGATGTGTAAGCTGCAGTTTTAACTCTTCCGGAAAATCCTTTTGCTGCTGAATATTTTGATGCAGATAATGAGTACTCAAAAGTGCACCCCCCAAAAGACGTCCCTCACGGGAGTAATTAATGAAGCCATTCTGCTCAAATTCGTCCAATTTTCCAAGAAAGCGCAGAATGATGCCCGCCTTTAACAGATCCAGGTTGAGTAACGGATAATGCAGAGCTAGAACTTCTGAAAGGTCCAGCAAACAGACAACATGCTCAAGAGTACCATAAAGATAATGGTGATGCCAGAGTTTCCCGGAAGGCATTTGAAGATATTTTTCCAGAAAGTTGGGATCAGAAAAAATGTCGGTTAATAAATTTTTTAAATGTCGGTTTTTAACAGAATCTTCATGTGCACAAAAATTTTTTCTTAAGTTTTCAATACTTTTTTGGCTTACCGGAAGTAAATTCTTTCTGAGGAAGGTCTCATTCTTCTTCTCAGGTAAAACCTGATCGATATTGATCTGTTTATATTGTCCATACAAACAGATCTTCCCACTTACCCTTGCAACCTGTCCCACTCTCAGGACTCTCCATCTTTCCTGGGCATTATTCCAGATCTTTCCAATCAACCGTCCTGTCGAATCCCCCAATTCCATTTTGAGATAGGGACTCCCATCCTTTTTGTATTTCAATTCCTTTTTCCGGATGATACAATATCCGGTAAATATTTCTCCAACCTGACATTGTTTTAATCCTTGGACCGCCATAAAAACCTCCCTCCCAAAAAGTTAATTAGCTGGTTTAGTTAAATATATCCGCCTTGTCTTATTTTTGCGATCATCATATATTGTTGAAAAAATTGACTCCGGAAATACCTATGGAAATTGGAATTATTTCCGATACACATAACCGACTCCCAGAAGAGATAAAAAATTATTTTTCTGGCGTTGATCTTATTTTTCACGCAGGGGATATTGGAGATTCTCCCATACTCCAGGAACTAAATCATATTGCTCCCACTCAGGCAGTCTATGGAAATACCGATTTATACACGCTTTCCTCCATGTTACCTGCCAGAATCTCTTTAAATATCGAAAATTGTCAGGTATACATGCAACATAATATTGGAAATCTACACAATTTTTTCTGGAAGCTAAGAAAAAGACAGGAAAATCCTTTTCCTGATATAGTCATTTTTGGTCATACCCACCGCGCCGTTTTCGAAACAATTGAAGATACCCTGTTTATAAACCCGGGAAGTGCTTCCCAATCCAGGGGCGGATTTCCCGCAAGCATAATAAGGCTCACGTTAACCAATGGTGTTGTTCAGGCCCATCACATTATTGAACTTTCCTGATCTTTCAAGGAATTGTAAGTTCGATTATTGAGCAATTAATTGAAAAATTAATATATAAAAAAAGCCCGGATGCGAAAGCAACCGGGCTTCATAAGCCAACCAAAAGAGCTTAACCTAATATCTCTTTCTCATTGCACTTGCACAATTTATGATTTTTCATTTCATATTTCCAGCTCTGGGATGCGTCAGAGAAAAATGCCTGTTCTTT
>Ga0209536_100011691_pt1 | contig 12828 bp, 9 predicted proteins | sample DeeMarSeWOR28_12_FD_187461 | JGI IMG/M metagenome (GOLD analysis project Ga0209536, IMG submission 187461) | Marine sediment microbial communities from White Oak River estuary, North Carolina - WOR-2-8_12 (SPAdes) (version 2) | ecosystem: Environmental > Aquatic > Marine > Intertidal zone >...
CCGGGCTATCTGGTCGGTGCGACGGGGCCGACGCATCTCGCGACCGTCAATCAGATGCAGCCGATCTACATCTACTTCCAGGCGCCGGAGGACGCGGTGCTCGCCTTCCTTGCGGCGCGACGGGACACGCTGCAGTCTCAAAGCGACGTCGGCCGGGTTCAGGTATCGCTGGCGAACGAGACCGACTTCCCCCACGAGGGCGCAATCGACTTCGTCGACAACACCGTCGATCCTGCGACGGGGACCATCGAACTGCGTGCCCTGTTGCCAAACGAGAACCGGGCGCTCTTCCCCGGGCTTTTCGTCCGCCTCCGGGTGGTCGGACGGGAGAAGCCGAACGCACTCGTCGTGCAGGAGCAGGCTATCGGCGCCGACCTTGGCGGCAAGTACGTGTTTGTGGTTGGCGAGGAGAATGTGGTCGACCAACGCTACGTCATGCTGGGAGCGCGGCAGGATGACGGGACGATCGAGGTGATCAACGGCCTCGACGGCACTGAGCGTTACATCGTCAATGGGATGCTACGCGCACGGCCCGGATTCCCGGTTACACCACAGACCGAAGCGGAAGTGGCCCAGGCACAACAGGCCGCGATGCCGGCAGAGGAGAACTGAGCCGTGGGTGCCTTCAGCTCGATGTTCATCAACCGACCGATCCTTGCGATGGTGATCTCGATCGTCATCGTGCTCATGGGCGGGCTCGCGATTCCGCTCCTGCCGGTGGCGAGCATGCCCGACATCACGCCACCGACGGTCAAGATCTCCACCTCCTATCCGGGGGCGAACGCGCAGGTCGTCGAGGAGACGGTCACCAGCCCGATCGAGCAGCAAGTGAACGGGGTCGAGAACATGATCTACATGTCGTCGCTCAGTTCGAGTGACGGCGGCATGAACATCACCGTCACGTTCAAGATCGGCACCGATCCCGACATGGCGGCCGTGCTCACGCAGAATCGGGTCGCCATCGCCGAGCCACTGCTGCCGGAAGAGGTGAAGCGCCAGGGTGTCAAGGTCGAGAAGCAGTCCACCAGCATGGTGCTGGCGGTCGTGCTCAACTCGCCGGACGGGCGCTATGACGACGCCTTCCTCAGCAACTACGCCACCACCCAGGTGAAGGACGTGCTGGCGCGTGTCCATGGCGTCGGCAGCGTGATGATCTACGGGGCCAAGGACTTCGGCATGCGGGTGTGGGTCGATCCCGCGAAGCTCAAGTCCCGCGGTCTCACGACCGACGAGGTCGTCGGGGCTCTGCGCGAGCAGAACGTGCAGGTGGCCGCGGGGCAGATCGGCGCGCCGCCCATCGAGACGGGCCAGCAGTTCCAGTACAACATCGTCACGCTGGGACGGCTCGCCGATCCAGCGCAGTTCGAGAACATCATCGTCAAGACCGGAGCGCAGGGCGAGCTGGTGCGGCTGCGCGACGTTGCCCGGATCGAGCTGGGTTCGCAGAACTACTCGTGGTACGCGCAGATGGATGGTGGTCCGGCGAGCATGATCGGGGTCTACCAGCTGCCTGGCGCGAACGCCATCGACGTGGCGAACGGCGTGGGGGAGGCGATGCGAACGCTCGCAGCGCGCTTCCCCGAGGGCCTCCAATGGGGACTGCCCTACGACTCGACCCAATACATCTCGCAGTCGATCAAGGAAGTGATCACGACGCTGCTCATGGCGGTCGTCCTCGTTGTCCTGGTGGTGTTCATCTTCCTGCAGGACTGGCGGCCGACGATCGTGCCCACCGTGGCGATTCCGGTGTCCCTCATCGGGACGTTCGCGGTCCTCCTGGCCTCTGGCTTCTCGATCAACAACCTGAGCCTGTTCGGCCTGATTCTCGCCATCGGCATTGTCGTCGATGACTCGATCATGGTGACCGAAAACACCATGCGGATCATGGATGAGGAAGGGCTGCCGCCCAAGGAGGCGGCCAGCAAGACGATGTATGAAGTCGGTGGCGCCGTCGTCGCGACGACGCTGGTGCTCCTGGCGGTATTCGTGCCAACGATGGTGATGCCCGGACTCACGGGCAGGCTCTACAAGCAATTCGCGGCGACCATCTCGGTCGCCACAGTCCTGTCATCGGTCAACGCGCTGACCTTGAGTCCGGCCCTCTGCGGGTTGATGCTGCGGCCATCGAGCGGGGAGCGGCGCAAGGGACGCTTCTTCACGTGGTTCGACGCGAAATTCGATGCGATGTCTGGTCGCTACATGGGTATCGTTGACAGGATCCTGGGGAAGACCCGGGCGATGGTGCTCGCCTTCGGCGTGATGCTCGTGCTCATGATGCTCGGGCTCTCGAAGGTGCCGGGCGGATTCGTTCCGAGCGAGGACGAAGGCTACTTCTTCGTGAACGCCGAGCTCCCGCCTGGTGCGTCCCTGGAGCGCACGCGCGAGGTGATGGACCGCGTGAACGGCGTCTACGGCGAGATGGAGGGTGTCCAGCATGTCCTGACGGTGGGGGGGTACTCCCTCCTCAATGGCACGGCCGGGCCAAACTACGGGTCCAGTATCGTCACCTTGGACCACTGGGATGATCGTCCGGGGCCCGGGCTGTCGATCTGGGGGCTGGTCGGCAGGTCGGCCCCGCAACTGGCGGAGATCCGCGAGGCTATCGTGTTTCCGTTCCCGCCGCCGCCGATTCCGGGACTCGGCTCGGCCGGCGGATTTCAGATGGCGCTCCAGGATCTCGGCGGAATCGGCCTCATCCAGCTCGAGACCTTCGGGAACGACCTCGTGGCATCCGGCAACGCGAGTCCCGTTCTCACCCGGCTGAACCAGAACTTCCGGGCGAACGTCCCGCAGCTGTTCGCCGAAGTGGACCGGGAGAAGGTGAAGACGCTCGGGGTGCCGCTGCAGTCCGTGTTCAATACGCTCCAGGCCAACCTCGGTTCCGCCTACGTGAACGACTTCAACCTGTTCGGACGCACCTGGCGCGTCATGGTGCAGGCGGATCAGGAATTCCGTGCGGCCCCCGACGACATCCGCCGGCTCGAGGTGCGCGATTCGCAGGGCAACATGATTCCCCTCGGCACGGTCGCGTCGGTCAGGGATACCGTCGGCCCGCAGGTGATCCTGCGGCACAACCTGTTCCGGTCCGCGACCGTCACGGGGTCGCCGGCGGCCGGGTACTCGGACGGGCAGGCGACCGACGAGATCGAGCGGCTCGCGGCGCAAGTGCTGCCAGCGCAGATGGGCTACGAGTGGTCCGGTGTGACGTACCAGCAGAAGGAGGCCGGCAACCTCGCCCCGATCATCTTCAGCCTGGCGATCGTGTTCGCGTTCTTGTTCCTGGCCGCACAGTACGAGAGCTGGGCGAACCCGCTGTCGGTGATGCTGTCGGTCCCACTGGCGATTCTGGGTGCGGTCACGCTGACGCTGGCCCGCGGCCTCATCCAGCCGATGGAGAACAACGTCTACATGCAGATCGGCATCGTGCTGCTGATCGCGCTGTCTGCGAAGACGGCGATCCTCATCGTGGAGTTCGCCAAGCAGCAGCACGAGAAGGAGGGCAAGCCGTTGATCGAGGCCGCGTCGACGGCTGCCCGGCTTCGGTTCCGCCCCATCCTGATGACCGCATTCTCGTTCATCCTCGGCGTGATCCCGCTGGTGATCGCGAGCGGCGCCGGGGCACGGAGCCGGGTGTCGCTCGGTACAGCAGTGTTCGGCGGGATGCTGATCTACACGATCCTCGGCGTGTTCTTCATTCCGGTGCTGTACGTGGTGGTGGAGCAGGGTTGGACGAAGCTGAGGGGGAAGAGCGCCGCGAGTACGCAGGGAACGTAGGTGGCGATGGATACGAGAATGGCGGAGCCGTGTACCGGCTCCGCCATTGCGCCTTCTGCATCCAGCCGCCGCCGTGCTGCCGGGCGCTACTGGAGGATGGGAATCGACGCCGCGAGGTCGAAGGCCACCACGGCATCGAGCTTGTTCTCCAGCTGATAGAACCGCGCGACCTTCACCGCGGGCAGCACCTTGTTGAACCGGGGCACGTACTTGTTCAGGACGTCGAGATGCGCCTTCTGGATGGCGAGGAACTCCTTCAGCATCTGCGTCGCATACTCGTCGGTGACCGAGCCGTAGTTCTCCGCGTACCCCATGATCAGCGCGACCTGGCGGTCGCCGATCGGGGCCATCTCCCCGCGGTACTCGCGGTAGACGGGCCAGAAGGCCTGCGCCTCGGCGTCGGTCAGACCCATGCCGGCGGTCACCAGCGCCTGCCGCTCGGTCTGAATCTGCTGCCGGGTCAACTCGATCTCGCTGCGCACCTGCGCGCCCGCCGGGCTCGCCAGCGCGGCCCCAGCGGCGAGCACCGCAAGGGCGATGCATGTCGGCTTCTTCATCGTCGGTTCTCCTGAGGTTCGTTCGTTGCAGAGCGAGAAAGAACGTAATCGGAGCGGACAGGGGGGGGAAGGGTGGCGGAAAACGGATTCGATGAATCCCGCTCAAGCGGGTCCTCGGCTACGACCCTGCCCGTGAGGACGGGCGTGCCCCCCCCTGTCGCCTTGGCGTGTGATGAATCCCGCTCAAGCGGGTCCTCGGCTACGACCCTGCCCGTGAGGACGGGCGTGCCCCCCCTGTCGCCTTGGCGTGTGATGAATCCCGCTCAAGCGGGTCCTCGGCTACGATCCCGCCCGTGAGGACGGGCGCGCCCCCCGTCGCCTTGGCGTGCGATGAATCCCGCTCAAGCGGGTCCTCGGCCACGATCCCGCCCGTAAGGACGGGCGTGCGCACCCGTCGCCTTGCGTGCGATGAATCCCGCTCAAGCGGGTCCTCGGCCACGATCTTGCCCGTGAGGACGGGCGTGCGCCCCCGTCGCCTTGGCGACAGATGTTGGCCGAGGGCCTGCTTCAGCAGGATCCACCCCCACAACCCCCCGCGCGGCGAAAAGCTCCCCGGCGCGAAGAACTGGTGCCGAGTTGCCCGCATCACGGCGCCATCGTGTCCCCATGCGCAGCCGACTCTTCTACCACCTCGTGTGGACTACCCGCGAACGACACCCGCTCCTTGATTCTGCGGCGGCTGAGTTCCTGCAGCGGTACCTGCGCGCCGTCGCCCGCCAGGAGCGTGCTCGGATCCTCGCAATGGGCATGGTGCAGACGCACGTGCATGTCCTCTTCGAGGCAGGCACGACGACTTCCCTGTCCCGACTCGTGCAGCGGTTCAAGGGAGGGAGTTCAGCCTTGATCAACCGCGAGGGCCATACCAACGGATCGAACGTGGTACGGTGGGCGAGGGGATACGCCATTCACACGGTGGGGATGCGTGGGCTCCGGGCCGCACGAGCCTACGTCGAGAACCAGGGCGCACACCACCCCCGGGAGCGCATTGCGTCCTCCAGTCCTCCAGCTCCATGAAGCCCGCTCAAGCGGGTCCTCGGCCACGATCCCGCCCGTAAGGACGGGCGCGCGCCCCCCGTCGCCTTGGCGACAGATGTTGGCCGAGGGCCTGCTTCAGCAGGATCCGCGAAGAGGCAGGGCCTGCTTCCGCAGGATCCGATCGAGCCCTACCTGAACCACCCGCGCCGCCGGAAGATCCACAGCTGCCCCAACACCACGGCCCCCATGAGGGCCAGGACCGCGAAATAGCCGTACGGCACCCGCGTGATAGGAATGCCATCGAAGTTCATGCCGTAGATGCCGGCGATCAGCGTCGCCGGCATGTAGACCGCCGAGAGCACGGCGAGCAGGTTCAGGCGGCGGTTCGTCGACTCCTGCAGGCAGTGCGTCTGGTACAGGCGAAGATCACGCAGGCGGGTCTCCAACTGCGCCACTAGTTTCGTGCCCCGCTCCGAATCGAAGGCCAAGTTGCGCAGCCACTCGTGTGATCCCTCGGCCGTCGAGACGTGGGACGCGTGGCGCTGCAGTTCCATGAACACGTGCATCTGGTCTTCCCACAGCATCGACAGCCGCCCGACCCGACGCTTCATGTCGAGCAGGTCATCCGGGGGCACGTCCAGGGGGTGATCCTCGAGCGCATCGCTGAGCTCCTCGAGCCCCTGCCGCAGCGACTGGTACACCGGCGCCGCACCGATGGCGACCGCCTCGAGGATGGCGATGCACAGGCTCTGCAGCGACCGTGCGGATCGCCCCGCGCGCCCCCCCTCGGCCACGATCCGGTCGATTGCCGGCAGCGGAACCTCCTCCGCGGTGATCATCGTGGTCTCCGTGCAGGCCACCCGGAGCACCGAGGTGCGTTGGTGTCCGGGGGCGAGCGCGGGCATGGCCGCGAGCAGAGCGCCACCGTGCGTGATGACCCAGCTCCGGATCTTCCCTTCCTGCGCCTGCTCGATCAGGTCATCCGGCAGTGCCAGGGCCCGGAGCGCGTCCCGCCGCTCCTGCGGCTGCCGACCGATCAGGCGCAGCCACCGCACGACGCCATCGGCGTCCCCGTTCGCGGGGAACGCGGTCGCGTCGGTGAGCCGCAGCTCGCCACTGGTCGACAATTCGTACAGGCTGGTCATTCTGGCCTCACCCCTCCTGTGGTGTGTGCCCCGTCGGCAACCGACAGGCGCAGCGGGTGGCGGGCCCGCATCAGCTCTGACCCGCCGCGCGCTGGCTCATCCGGTGAAAGACGCCGCCGCGGTCGCTGCTGAAGTGGTACAGCTTCGCGACCTCGACCTGCACCGCGAGGAAGCTGCAGGCGACGATCGCCACGACGGTCCCGATCGCGGGACCGATCCAGTAGATCCACCAGCCGTCCCACTGGCCCGAGACGATCGCCGGGCCGAAGGTGCGCGCGGGATTGGTGCTGGTCCCGGAGATCGGCGCCTCGGCGAACACCATCACCGCGTACAGGAACGGCATTAGCGCCGGCGTGAACCGCCGCAACTCTCGCACGCCGAGAAACACGCACAGGCCGGTAATCAGCGCGAACGTGGTGATCGCCTCCCCCGCGAGGACCGTCAGGGAATCGTACGTCGCACCCGGGAGGGTCGCCCCGAACGCCACGCTCCGCCCCATCGCACCCCACGCGAGGAGCGGCACGCAGCCGATGACCGCCCCGGCCAGCTGCGCCGCCACGTAGCCCAGGGCTATCGGTACGTCCAGCTTTCCCATCAGCCAGAAGCCGAAGGTCACGGCCGGGTTGATGTGCGCGCCGCTCACCTTGCCGACCGGTGACAGCGCGATCGACCCGCCGACGGTGCCGAACAGGAAGCCCGTGATCAGCCGGCGCGCTCCCTCGCTCGGCACCAGCTGGAGCATCGGGCTGCCGTCCCCGAACATCACGATCACCAGTGACAGGCCGGCCAGCACCAGGACGCCGGTGCCGGCCAGCTCCGACGCGAACAGGGGCCACGGCCGCCGAGCTCCGCGCATGCCGGCAGCGCTCACGCGTCGGCGAACTGCACGACGACCTTGATGTCGTCGGCACCGCGCTCGAGCGCGCGCGCGAAGTGCTCCGGCCGCTCCCGCCGCGTGAGAAGGCGGCCCAGCCACGCGCGGTCGGCCTTGGCCAGGGCCTCGCCGGCCTTGTACCAGTGCCGCTTATTGGCGTTGACGCTCCCCACGATGACGTTGTTCCGGAGGACCATGACGGCCGCCATGTCGGCCACCACGCCGGTCGTCCGGCCCCCGCTGCCGACGCCGGTGAGGCAGATGATGCCGCCGGCCGCGGCGGACTTGATGGAGTCCGCGATGACCTGCCCGACGCCCGTGCACTCCACGATCACGTCGGGCTCGAACCCCACCTCCAAGACCGAACCTGAGTGGTACGTGGCACCGAGCTGGCGGACCAGCTCCGGCTTGCTCCCCGTCTCGACCCGGTCGAGCACGTGGACGTCGAGGCCTCTCTGCTTTCCCAGGAGGGCGGCGAGTAGGCCGATCGGGCCGGCGCCGGTCACGAGCACGGTGTGCGGTTCCCAGAATGCGCGCTGTCCCACCGCAACCAGCTGTTCCCACGCCTTCGTCACAACCGTGGTCGGCTCGAGGAGGACCCCGAGGAGGCCGAGTGAAGGGTCGACCTTCATCGCGTACTCCGGCTCGATCCGCCAGCGCTCCGACATGAAGCCGTCGATCTGCTTGATGCCCCGCTCCGTGTACTGCCCGTTGCGGCACATGTCCCATTCGCCGACGGCGCAATTGGAGCACGGCACGGGGTCCGGACGGCGGACGATGCCGACCACGAGGTCCCCCTCCCGCAGCGATCTGCTCTCTCCCGGATCCAGCACCCGGCCGAGCGACTCGTGCCCCAGCACCAGGCGCGTCTTGCCTGGCGGGGCCCAGCCGTACTTGCCCTCCACCATCTCGACGTCGGTGCCGCAGACCCCGACGGCGATGGCCTCGACGAGCACCGAGCCATCCCGAGGGCTCGGTTCAGGGACATCCTCCAGCCGGGCGCTGTTCGCCTGCTTCGGCTCTATCGTCACAGCTCTCATCCGACCACCTCCGGAACGTGCATCGTTGGCCTGAATATGTGGTACTGCCAGGGGCGCAGGTCGAGGTAGAGTCCCTTCTCGGCGAGGTCGCTCCCGTCCCGCTCGTACCCTTCGCCGCCGATCAGATCGTCGAGCGTCCACCGGTGCCCCGGGACGTCCGGGAACGGCGGCCGTACGTAGCACTGACTCTGATTGGGCGCGTAGTTGACCGCGATCAGGAGGCGCTCGCCGTCGGCTCCCCCCCAGGCGAACGCCAGGATGCAGTCCCAGGTCCAGTTGCCGTCCCACGCGGGAGAAACCTCGAGCAGCTGCCATTGCCCGTCGCGCACGACCGGACGGCGCAGGACGGTCAGCAGCCGGTCGTAGAAGTCACGCAACCGGTCATCCACCGGCTCGTCGGGCCCACGGCACAGGTGCGGGGAGATCCGCTTGGTGCGCCCTTCGCGCTGTCCTTGATGGAAGAAGCGCAGTCCCGGGGAGAGGAAGGTGAGCACCGCCGCCGCCTCGTGGACGTCGGCGGGGAAGGTGGCTGCGGCTCGCGGCTCGTCGTGGTTCTCCAGAAAGCGTGCGAGCTTCGCCTGATAGCCGAGTTCGGCCCGGAAGTGGTCCCGCACGGGGCGGGCCTGGCCCTCGCGCAGCCGGTCGTACAGGCGCTTGTCGTAGGTGTAGTCGAATCCCTGCCGCTGCAGCTCCCACTCCAGGTCCCAGTAGACCTCGGCCATGAACCGGAAGCCCGGTGCGCGGTCCCGCGCCCGCTGCGTCGCCCGCGGCCAGAACGGTTGCGCTTTGAATCCCCAGGTCCGCTCGAAGACCTCCGGGAGCACCAGCATGGCCATGTCGCACCGGACGCCATCGCACTGTCCTGCGATCTTCAGCAGCTCCGCGATCATCGCCTCCTGGGTAGCGGGGTTGCCGTAGTCGAGCTGGAGCGTATCCGGCCAACCCGGAAAGTAGGGATCCCGGCCATGCGCCAGCAGGAGATCGCCGGCGGCACGCTTCACCCAGACGTAGTTGTGCGGCGCCCTCGTGAGGTCCAGCTCGCTGCCGCCGACGTAGTACTCCGGATGGTCGACGGTCCACGGATGGTCGAGTGCGGTGTGGTTCGGCACGAAGTCGAGCATCAGGCGCAGGCCGCGGTTCGCGAGCCGCCGCCGGATCCGGGCAAGCGCGGCATCCCCGCCGAGATCCCGATGCACCGTGTAGCCGGTGATCGCGAACCCCGAGCCACCGATGTCCTCGTCCGTCAGGTCGGGCAGCGTCTCCTCGAACTCCCGCCGCCACTCGGCGTTCGTGAGCGAGACGCGCCGCGCGGCCGGGCCCGTCTGCCACACGCTCAGCAGCCAGACCCAGTCGAATCCCAGCTCGGCCACGCGGTCCAGCTCCGCGTCGGGGATGTCGTCCAGCGTCGCGGGACGGCCGAGCGTGCGGGACAGCGCCGCCACCCAGACCCGCGTGTTGATCTGGTAGAGCGATGGATAGCGCACGTCGGTCACGTCACGCCTTCCGGCCCCTGGTCGAGGCACGCGGCTTTCTCGGCTTGGCGGGTTTCGCGACCTCCGTGACCGAGGCTGCCTTGCCGAGGGCAAGCGCCTGCTCCGGGGTAGTCGTGGCGAACAGGTGCATGAGCCGAGCGACGATGCCGGTCCACCCGGTCTGATGGCTGGCGCCGATGCCGAGGCCGGTGTCACCGTGGAAGTACTCGTGGAACAGCAGGAGGTCGCGCCAGTGCGGGTCCTCCTGGAACTTCGCGGTATCTCCGAACACCGGACGGCGGCCGCGCTTATCGCGCAGGAAGATGCGCGCTAACCGCCCGCTGATCTCCTCGGCCACCTGGTACAGCGTCAGCTGCCGTCCGGAGCCCGTGGGGCACTCGATGGTGAAGTCGTCGCCGTAGAACAGATAGTACTGGAGCAGAGACCGGACGATCAGGCCGTTGACCGGCATCCAGATCGGGCCGCGCCAGTTGGAGTTCCCGCCAAACATGCCGGTGTCGGACTCGGCCGGCAGGTACGACACCCGGTGCTCCTGGTCGCCGACCCGAAACACGTACGGGTGCTCGGCGTGGTACCGCGAGATTGATCGAATGCCGTACGGGCTCAGGAACTCGCGCTCGTCGAGCATGACCGCGAGCACCCGGCGGAGATTCTCCCCATTGAGCGCCGCACTCATGCGGCGGCCGCCCGCGCCGACCAGCGCCGGGTCGTGGATGAAGGCCGTCAACTCCGGCCGGGCCTGGAGAAACCGGCGGACGCGGGCCTGCAATTCGCGGTCCCTGCCCTGCAGTTTCCCCTCGAACACGGTGACCGCGCAGAGCGGCAGCAGGCCGACCATCGAGCGCACCTTGAGGCGCTGCGCCGAACCGTCGGGCAGCCGGAGCACGTCGTAGAAGAAGCCGTCCTCCTCGTCCCACATCCCCGTGCCGTCGCCGGCGTGGAGCAGCGACGAGGTGATCAGGAGCACGTGCTCGAGGAACTTCTCGACCAGGTCCAGGTACGCCGGCCGCGTCAGCGACAGCTCCACGGCGATCTCCAGCATGTTCTGGCAGAAGAGGGCCATCCAGGCGGTGCCGTCGGCCTGGTCGAGGTAGCCGCCGGTGGGTAGCGGGGCGCTGCGATCGAAGACCCCGATGTTGTCGAGACCCAGGAATCCGCCCTCGAACACGTTGCTCCCCGACCGGTCCTTGCGGTTCACCCACCAGGTGAAATTGAGCAGCAGCTTGTGGAACGACCGCTCCAGCCAATCGAGGTCACCCGCACCGCGCTGGGCCTTCTCCAGGCGATAGGTGAACATCGTGGCCCAGGCATGCACCGGCGGGTTCACGTCGCCGAAATTCCACTCGTACGCGGGGAGCTGGCCGCTGGGGTGCAGGTAGTGCGACCGCAGCATCAGGTCCAGCTGCTCTTTGCCGAACTCGGCGTCCACCATCGTCAGCGCGAGGCAGTGGAATGCGAGGTCCCACGCCGCATACCACGGGTATTCCCACTTGTCCGGCATCGAGATGACGTCGGCGTTGTACATGTGGCCCCAGCGCGCGTTGCGCGGTGTGCCCTTCTGCGACGGGTACCGGGCGCCGTGCTCCTTGAGCCAGCGATCCACGTCGTAGTGGTAGAACTGCTTGGACCAGAGCATGCCGGCCAGGGCCTGCCGCGCCACGTTGGCGGCGTCGGCATCCAGCGTGGCGGGGAGGATGGCGGCGTAGAACTCGTCCGCCTCCTGTCGCCGCGCGGTCATGACACTGTCGAACGCCTTGCCGAACGGCCCGCCCGAGCCGCCCTTTGCCCGACCGGTGCCGGCCGGTCCCGCGTCCCGCAACCGCAATCGCACGGTCGCCGACTTGCCGGCCGGTACGGTCAGCGGGTAGTGGGCCGCCGCCTTCGTCCCCGTTTGCCCGGAGTTCACGGCATCCTGCTGGCCATGGACGAAATACCGATGGAAGGCGTCCTTGACGTACGGCGTGCGGTTGGGAACGTGGACCAGGCGCTCGGTGTTGGTCTCGTTCTCGGTGAAGAGGAGCGCGGTCGCGCCGTCGGCGTACAGGAACCGCTCGCCCACCTCCGGATGCGAGATGGCGATCACGCCGGGTGCGGACTGGCGGAGGACGGGGCGGGCAACGTCGTCCCCCCAGGACCACGTGTTGCGGAACCAGACCGTCGGGAGGAGATGCAGGGTCGCCGGATCGGGACCCCGGTTGTGCGCCGTGATCCGAACGAGGATGTCTTCCGGGGCGGCCTTGGCGTACTCGACGATCACGTCGAAGTAGCGGTCCTCGTCGAATACGCCCGTATCGATCAGCTCGTATTCCGGCTCGCCCTTTCCCCGTCCGCGGTTGGTGCTGACGATGTGGTCGTAGGGGTAGGCCGACTGAGGGTACTTGTAGAGGTACTGCATGTACGAGTGAGTCGGCGTCGAGTCGACGTAGAAGTAGTATTCTTTGACGTCCTCGCCGTGGTTACCCTCGCTGTTGGTCAGGCCGAACAGGCGCTCCTTGAGGATCGGATCCTCGCCGTTCCACAACGCGAGCGCGAAGCAGAGCAGCTGCCGGTCGTCGCTGATCCCGGCGAGCCCGTCCTCCCCCCAACGGTACGCGCGGGAGCGTGCGTGGTCGTGGCTGAAGTAGTTCCAGGCGTCGCCGGATTCACTGTAGTCCTCGCGAACCGTGCCCCACTGGCGCTCACTGAGATAGGGTCCCCACTTCTTCCATGAGACCTTTCGATCCCGAGCCTCTTCGAGGCGGGTCTGTTCCGCATTCATGGTGCGATCTCCGCTAGTCGCCTGTCGATGTGTCGGCCTGTCGGACGCCGTGTGCCTTCCTGTGCCCATCACCCATTCCCCGAGTCGAGATCATCGCGGCATGTCGGTCCCCAGGAACTCGGAGGCCGACGCCGCCCGTCGCCTTGGCGACAGATATTGGCCGAGGGCCTGCTTCAGCAGGATCCACGAGCGGCGAGGGCCTGGGCCTGCTT
>Ga0209536_100011692_pt1 | contig 12827 bp, 17 predicted proteins | sample DeeMarSeWOR28_12_FD_187461 | JGI IMG/M metagenome (GOLD analysis project Ga0209536, IMG submission 187461) | Marine sediment microbial communities from White Oak River estuary, North Carolina - WOR-2-8_12 (SPAdes) (version 2) | ecosystem: Environmental > Aquatic > Marine > Intertidal zone >...
TACTGAAAGCGGTCGTTCCCGGACCAGGCTATGAACGGAGACTTTCAACTCAAATAAGACATTATGAATAGTTGTCTTATCCGTACCTTAGGACTTGCGCTGGTCATTGGAAGTAAATATCTGAATTCCCAGCATTGCCGCCAAGAAATGTGATTTGACGGAGTGTCCGCATAGGTGAACAATATCCTCAGCACACTACCACTAGGGTAATGATTGAAAAAATGCTAACCCAGGAAGAATTTCAAGATTGCTTCCCGCAGATTGCCAGGGATCTTAAGAAAAGCGAGCTGTACACCATGCTGAATTCACTGGAGAGATGCGAGTTCGATACCGGCGAGCTAGTGACACGAGATGGTAAAACTGTGGATGCGCTTTATTTTGTTGTTGATGGAGAGCTTGATTGCTACTTGGAAAATAATAGCGACCGTTTCAAGCTCGGAATTATTACAAAAGGCCAATATATAGGTGAGGCTGCGATACTCGACGGGGGACCAGAATCGACGACGGTGATCGCAGCAAGCAAGACCCGACTCTTTAAGATGACACACGATAGATTCCAGCAGCTCAGGGCAGCTGAGCCCAGGCTTGCCAGCACATTACTTCATGCTTTCTGTGAAGTGCTTATTGAGCGTATACAGTCATCGGACGAGCTGCTCCTGAGAACCCTGTTAAAGCTGAAGCAAGATCCGGATATCTTTGACACCGGCACGATTAGGGAGATGTTTGCCGTGGTTTGCCAACAGTTGCACGGTTATGAATAGGTAATGGCGATGGATCTCGGCGAGTTTCTCCGCAGCATACCGGATTTCGACGGTCTAACAGATGATGACCTTACTGTCCTTGAGAAGGCGATGGTTATCAAAAGTCATGACGATGGCCATGTGTTTTTTAGCCAAGGCAGCAGAAGTGATAATGTCTATCTGATATTGGAAGGCGAAGTTTCGGTAAAAAGACATATCAACAAGCAAATAGCTGCCCTGAGACTCAAACAGATGCACAGGGGCGAGCTGTTCGGCTTATATTCATTGATTACGGGAAGAAGACATGAGGCAACCTGCGAGGCGGTCGGCCCAGTCAAAACAGCGTCTCTCCCAGGTCCCGCCTTTAAACTATTATATGACATGCACTCTCCACTGACGCATCATTTTCAATACATCGTGACTCGCCAGTTGATGCAGGACTATCGCAGCCTCGTGGGTCTGTTGCGGAATATTATCTTTTCCAGTGATGCAGATGAGGCACGCAACTATATCGACATGACAAAGACGCGGTACCTAGGGTCAGTAGAACTGTCTGAGACAGATGCGCAAAAAGCCCTCGCTTCACTGCTTGCCGGAAAAAAGACGACTTAAGCGGCCAATGCCGTGTGGTTATGGCCCGCAATTATCATCTCATTCTTGCTGTTTCCTAGTCATAAAGAAACAGATTTATTTATGGCTAATATCTGAGTGATTTAGTCGGGTGACCAGAGGCGGACCATTGGGGCCGTTTTCGCATTAGAATGAATGTCCGCTTCTGCGTTCCCGTCCTTCACTAGCCGCCGGGGAACGGTGAGTTACCGTCCGGTTCCTGACCTTCCCGACTGAATGCCCGAGCAAATTACTCGGATGACCGGTTCGTACCACGGACCAGACTTCCAACGTAATTCATTGTAGGGCAAGGAAGTACTGGAAACGGTCGCTCCCAGTCTGGAGCCTGGATGGCTGTTTCCGACCCACTCCTGCCATTCAGTTAGGAATCCTGAACGGCAACAATACGGCAAATACTCACCCGGCCGAGTGTTCGATTTGTCGGTGCTCCGACCCTTGGCCGAGATCGCCGGGTAGCGATAGTCCGGGGCTCAGCGTAAAAAGTGAGTATTGCAAATCGACATTGAAACCAAGAAAGCGCACGTCTGAAAAATAGTTCTATTCTGACCTTTACTTTACAGACTGGCGGTACTATATATCAGCTATGCACACGGTCGTGTGCGCGATTACGACCATCCGGGTCGGTTCTTAAGGCTTACAGTCGCGTCTTCCAATCAGGGTTCCCACGGAGGAATCCAAGTTGGGCCTGTTCTGCAGCCGGAGAATCATTTCCATGAATGCTCTGCTAGCGGTGTTACCAATCAGCGTAACGCTATTGGCTCTGCTGCTGCCAAGAAGATTGGTAGGTGAGTGGCTCCTGACTGTATGGGGACCATTAATCAAGACCTGTGCGCTAGTCACATGGGTTCTATATAGTTCTGCATCTGTATCTGGAGAGATTCTGGAACTGTCCGTGACAAAATCGGGTGGTGAGACCAAAGTCCGGGTGATATCCATACTCGATGCGCCTGCGGAATATGTATATCGGGTTATAACTGATTACAAACATGGCAATCGAATAAATCCATCTATTACTGAAGTTGAGATCTTACCGTCCGGTCGTGACGGCGTCATCAGGGTGAAAAATCGATCAAAGCAGCGGGTTGGACTGTTCTCCTTTGAAATCGAATGGGCCGGAGACATCGTAGAGACCCCGCAAAGCCGCATTAGCATATCAACGATTCCGGAGATTAGCAGTTTTCATTCGGGCACTGCCCTCTGGGAGATACGCCCACTAGGTGAGCGCACTTGGGTGCTTCATGAATCAAGTCTAAAGCCAAAGTTTCTCGTTATTCCTGTCATTGGTGATTACAATATGAACAAACATATGAAAGACGAAATCATGGCAACTTTTAGTCGAATTGAGTGCAATGCGACGATCATGTCAGATATGGATATGGAAGGGGATCCAGAACATCTGAAAGTCACGTTGAAAGAAAAAGAGAATTGTATCAACTCCCATGGATATCATGGCTAATCAGCAGTAAACCATTACTGCACAATCACTATATCCTCAGTTTGCATAACGTGCTGATAAGCTGTCTTTACTTGCGTCATGGGAATGTCGTGGTCTGACTGGAAGCGGCATCGGATATAATCGGCCTGGAGAAATGCCTAGAATCCGTATTCGGGCAGCTTCCGTGAAGCCAAAACAGGTCATAGCTATTTCCGCTTATGACCGGTTAAGGAAGTACAGGATCCCCTCTCAGCTGGCTTTTGTGTATCCGGGTGACGGCAAGTTCCGCGGCATTCCGGAATTAGAAGCCTGGCCAGGGAACGGCAAATTCCGGGGGTATTTCGGTCCTAGAATAAAAATTCCTGAGTGATTTGGTCGGATGACCGGAGTCACCCAGAACCCGGACATCCAGCATAAGTCCTTGTTTGGCCTAGTAGTACTGAAAGTAGCCGTTCTCGAGCTGGATTCTGGGCGGCAATTTCCGATCCTTCTCTGTCCTTCGCAAGAGATTGAGGAACGGGGCTTTGTCCTGTACACGGACATTTGCACACTGCAAGTTCAAGTAAAACGCTTCCCGTATTTTCAGTTGTTTTGTTAGCTGGGTGATCTACCTGTATAACGCCAACTCGGCAAAATCCATGCGATGCGAAATATGACAAACGCGTACAGATTCATGCTATAGACATGTTTGGCAATGTTTCAAAGCATGGGTAAATTTCGCACCAGACGCCCGGTATATATGACCAGTCGGGAGTCCGTGTTTTCGGCAATTTCAGGAGGCACCAAACCATGAAAATCCGACCATTACACGATTTTGTGGTCGTCCGCCGGCAAGAGGAAGAACATGTATCCACCGGCGGTATCGTGATACCGGACAGCGCTACCGAAAAACCGGTCCAGGGTGAGGTCTTGGCTGTGGGTAACGGCAGGACCATGAAGAATGGTAGTTCTTTAAAGCCAGAGGTAGTGCCCGGTGACCGAATTTTGTTTGGTAAATACGCCGGTACAGAAATCAAGCTTGAGGGCGAGGACTTGCTGGTAATGCACGAAACGGACATCATGGCCGTGCTGGAAAAATAAGCTGCCAAGAACATCGTCAATTGACTACAAATACAAGCAATGGAGGTGGGTATCAATGCCAGCGAAAGAGCTCAGATTTGGAGATGATGCGCGCCAGCACATGGCGCGCGGGGCTAGTATTCTTGCCAGGGCAGTCAAGGCGACACTCGGACCTCGAGGGCGCAATGTGGTGATGCAGAAACCGTATGGTGGACCTGCAATGACCAAGGATGGCGTCTCCGTGGCCAAGGAAATCGAGCTTGATGACCACTTCGAGAACATGGGTGCGCAGATGGTGAGAGAGGTCGCCGCAAAGACCTCGGAGATCGCCGGTGATGGCACAACCACGGCCACTGTGTTGGCCCAATCCATCTTCCAGGTAGGTCTTAAATCTGTGGCGGCTGGAATGAACCCCATGGATATTAAGCGCGGCATTGATAAGGCCGTGGATGCCGCAGTCGAAGAACTGAAACGCTTTTCGAATCCATGCGAGGACAGCAAGGCCATCGCCCAGGTGGGAACGGTGTCAGCCAATGGTGATGAGGAGATTGGTGGCTTGATTGCCTCTGCCATGGAGAAGGCGGGCAAGGAGGGTGTCATTACAGTCGAGGAGGGCTCCGGGATGGAGAACGAACTGGAGGTCGTTGAGGGTATGCAGTTCGACCGGGGGTATCTGTCACCCTATTTCATCAACAAGACCGAAGATATGACTGTGGAACTGGAGGACGCATTTGTCCTGTTATATGACAAGAAGCTGTCCAATATCCGGGAGCTGTTGCCCATGCTGGAGTCTGTCGCTAAGTCGGGAAAACCCTTGCTGGTCATTGCCGAGGATGTGGAGGGTGAGGCGCTAGCGACGCTGGTGGTCAATGCAGTGCGCGGTATTATCAAGGTGGCTGCCGTCAAGGCACCCGGGTTCGGGGACCGACGCAAGGCCATTCTGCAAGATATTGCCATTCTGACGGGCGGCCAAGTGATTTCCGAAGAGAGCGGCCTGACGCTGGAAAAGGCCAGCCTGGATGAATTGGGCTCGGTTAAAAAGATTATCGTCACCAAGGATAACGCCACTCTCATCGGCGGCAACGGCAGGCCAGAGGATATCAAGGCACGAGTTCAGCAGCTTCGTCGGGAGGTTGTTGATGCCACTTCCGATTATGACAAGGAGAAACTGCAGGAGCGCCTTGCCAAGCTGTCCGGTGGTGTGGCAGAACTCAAGGTGGGTGCCGCAACGGAAACGGCAATGAAGGAGAAGAAAGACCGTGTCGAAGATGCCATGCATGCGACCCGGGCGGCCGTCGAGGAAGGCGTGGTGCCGGGCGGGGGTGTGGCGCTCGTGCGTATCATGCAAGCCGTGCAGGCGCAGGGTCTGAAGGCCGACAATCCTGATCAGGAGATCGGTATAAGGATCGTACTTCGCGCCATGGAACAGCCACTGCGGGAGATCATGGCGAATGCAGGGCTGGATCCGTCAGTGGTTCTGAATAAAGTGAAGGAGCACACGGGAAACTATGGCTACAATGCCCAGACCACCGAGTACGGTGACATGATCGAGATGGGGATTCTGGATCCGACCAAGGTTGTTCGTGTGGCATTGCAGAATGCCGCCTCCATCGCGGGACTGATGATCACGACGGAGGCCATGATTGCCGAGGCGCCGAAGAAGGAAGCGCAGGTACCGCCAGCGATGGAAGGGATGGGGGGATACTAACGAGAAATTGGCAAATGCAGGTCTGGGTGGTCGCGCAGAAGTGCAATAACAGCTTTTGCAGTTAGTAAGACTGGTACTATTTTCAGCATGTATTAGCAAAGGAGAGTGTCATGTCTAAAGAAGAGAAGAAAGAAAGCAAAGGTTCGCAAACAGGTAAAGAAATGGAGGTAAAAAGGCCAACAGTCGCCGTCAGTCCCATCGAAGAGATGGACCGATGGTTCGAGGGTTTCTTCCCGCGCGGATGGATGGGGCCGTTTCGTATGGACTGGCCATCTTGGGGTGACCTAACCGTACCATTTGAAGGGCGCATACCGAAGGTGGATGTGATCGACCGTGACGATGAAGTGGTTGTGCGTGCCGAGGTACCCGGGGTTGAAAAGGACGACCTGGATATATCCGTTTCTGACAACACGGTCACGATCAAAGGCGAGACAAGGCGCGAGGAAAAAGAGGAAAAGGGAGATTACTATCGCAGCGAGATCTCGCGGGGTACATTTACTCGTACGGTCATGCTCCCCGGCGTCGTGGCAACTGATAAGGCCAAGGCCAAATTCAAGGATGGCGTTCTGGAACTGAAGTTGCCCAAGGTCGAGAAGACCAAGCGGCGCACCGTTAAGATCGACTAGTTTCATGCCAGGTGGCTAAACCTTACTGGCCAGGAACCCCGCCAAAGCAGGACTACTTCGGATGCAGGAATGGCCATCACTGGCCGGTTAGCGATTCCCGCCCTGCGGGCGGGAACGTCAAGTTCTGCTTGCCGTCCTTCAAAGGGGCCAGGTGGGTCAGTATTGGGTGCAAATCAACAGTCCTCAACAAATGCTCGAATACATTCGCTACATTCGAGTTCCTCTACGGAAATATTATTCAATCGCCTGTCGGGGATGCTTCTTCGATCTTCTGCTATTGGTTGACCATCGGCATCAATCAGCGGTATTTCATTTCCGCTTGCCTCCGGTATTTTCCTGCGATCGACGTCGGGAGTAAGCCTTTGTTTCATTCACACTGCTCCTGAGACGTAAATTATTGCCTCACAACGTATAGTATCGGCAAAAAGTGAGAGAGTCTTTGCATCAAAATCATACAATAAAACAGTCGGTTGTGTTCAGTATTGTGCCATCAGGTCGCTATATATCGCAGGGCGTCACATTGAGGAAATGCTATGTGGTTACCAGACAAACTCTATGAATTCTTGCCATATCTGTACGCGTTGGGTGGTTTTTATACAGCATTTTATTTTGATACGCCTATTGGATATCTCTCGGGGTTCCTCTTGTTAGCGACTGCAGGCCTGGTATGGCTGATGCGAAGGGACTACCGACAAGGAAATACTAAGACGCGGAAATTCAGATAACAATAAGTCGGCTTTGCTCCTTAGCGTACTGGTTGGCGGCCAGCAGGTCGCCATTTTTTTAGTTTTTAATGAGATTATTCATCGTTTTTCTCATATGAACTCATTACGTTATTGGCGGGTTCGTATTCTTGTCTATAGCAAGGGAAGCAGTTTATGGATGACGAGGAAGAAACGAATGTATATGAAATACAGTCTTATGAGTCAGATCAGGTTAAATTGGCACGTCGCTGGATAGCCGAACTTAAAGGTGGCAACAGGGATAAAGCGGTCGAATTGCTGAGGAAAGTGAGGGAATGCGAACTAACGAGTGAGGAAGCAATTAGCTTGCTGGATAGCGAGAAAGACTAGCCACATCACATTCCCGATTAGTTTTAATAGTAAACTAAAAAATGTAGTAAAACTTTTAGCTAGCTAAGGGTGTGAAGGCTTACTGCACCTAGGCGGTAAAGATGGAATCGAGTATATTGAATTTGTTTAGCCATGCCGAGAATGCACGAAAATTCTCCGCCGGTGAGACTATTTTCGTTGAAGGCACGCCTGGCAGGACAATGTATGTGGTTCTTGAGGGTGAAGTCAATATTTTCGTGAGCGACAAGCTGCTTGATGTCGCGAAGCCAGGTGATCTGGTTGGTGAGATGGCACTAATTGACTCCAGTTCGCGTAGTGCGACCGCTACTGCGAAGGACGATTGTATCCTGGTACCCGTTGACGAAAGTCAGTTCCTCCGCATGGTCGATCAAACACCAATCTTTGCGCTGAATGTGATGAAGGTACTGGCGGATAGGTTAAGACGTGTGGATGGCATGCTGTAATGCTACCCTCTAGCTGAATGCCCGAACTGAATTAATGGAAGCCCAGTCAGGAGGTTCAGTCATGAAGAAATCCACTGTCACTGCTCTTGAAATGGCGCTGCAGGAAACCTATCAGGTGCTGGAAGAACGCGGTGTGGTTCTCAGCTATGAAGATGAATGCTGGTTAATCGAGCAGGAGTGTCGGAGGCTGCTGGGGCTGTCTACTCCAGATAAGATGAATTAGGTTACCCAATACAATGGGGCTGGGCCTGTAGGTGCCATTTTTCTGTGGCTCTAATTTACACCGGGGATCATTTACGTGTCGTATCCTGCTGAGTCGCAGGCAGTTGAGTCAGATAGTCAGACGCACACCAGCCTTTCCCATGTTGTTCTGTATTCACATAAAACCAATTATCCGTCTCTTTGATGTATTCAACCTCAGTACCAGTCTCGAGCACTGCGATTGGTGTGGTATCTAGTGATTTTGATGGCCTTAGATTTAACTTGGCATTAACAATGTGTGTTGGAACGAACGATATTTCATTCGCCTGAACGTCTACACTAGGCCCCGTCGTGCTGGATGTGAACTGATTGCCGGCAGATGTGGGACTCGTCTCCAGAATAGTGGCTGCGAACTTCATTTCAATATCAGTGATGGGGTCGGTCAATTCCATCACTCGGGTTAGCCTGGTTTCCAGGTTGTTGATCGATTCTGTCAGTACTTCAATACGCCTATTCAGCTGATCGATATGCGTATTCGCCTGCCTGATGATGCTTGCCTGCATGGAACCGTTTGAATCAGTTGAACTATTGTTGACACTATCGTTTAGCCAAATTGATTTAGCTAACAATGCGATAACAGCAATTATGAGCCCAGCAGCAACACCTCCGAGCGCAACGAGGTACTGTGACTTGCCATTGTCAGCGTTGGAAGGCGTTGTAGTTCGATGGTTTTCCAGTGAATTCAGTTGCTTTTGCCTTATCTCGTTCAGTCTCTGTCTCGCCACATGATCCATGAACATATACTCCCAAATGGATGTGTATCGATGGGCTGTTAGCAGGCGACTATTTCTCGGGAAAGTCAAGGCTTTCCCTGCCAACTGCCCCATCCGGCAACAATCCTACATCATAGGAGACTCAGTTGGCGATGGCTCAGCTATGCCCCACACCAACGTCCCCCAATCCCTTAGTCCCAACGACATAGCCCCATGAATTTCATGCGGGGTGCTTCAGGCCAAGGGACTCCGGGCAATGGACAATCCCTTTGTCTCAATGCCATAAGACAATGAAAAATATTGAGCTTCCCGAGACATAGGTTACAGAGTATTCCGGGCACATAGGTTACACAATTTGGCATTTGGGGAGCGCCTCAGATGCCCTGGAAAGAGTGTAATCGTATGGATGAACGTCTCCGCTTTGTGGCCCGGCTTCTCGTTGGCGAGAAGATAGTTGATGTATTATGCCATCGTGCTATTTTTTGCTCTGATGAACTCGGTATTCCCTGAGTGAAGCAGATGAGTTACCAGCCAAATAGAAATAATCGGAAACATCGTGAAGCGATTTAAGAACATTCTTCTGGTTTGCAATCATGATGCGAGGCCGCATATGGCTGTGGATCGTGCTGTATCGCTGGCCAAAAATAACGAGGCGCAGCTAACGGTATTTACCGTAGTCAAGGAACGTTCGGTAGATGCGTGCATGGTTTTCACGCACATCCCACTAGAGGAACTTCGTTCGCGTGTGATCGATGATTATCGAAAAAAGGTCGATGCGCTTGCCGCTGATATTGGCCGTCATGGGGTTGACGTAAGATCACTGTTGGTAACAGGAATACCATACCTGGAGATTATCCGTCAGGTGCTGCGTGACAAGCATGACCTGGTGATTCTGGCGTCGGAAGGGAAAGGCGGCGTAAATGAGCGGTTGTTCGGAGCCACCTCCATGCACCTGTTGCGAAAATGCCCCTGTCCCGTGTGGGTGGTCAAGCGGGCGCAGACACGGCCTTATACTCGCATCCTGGCGGCGGTAGATCCCTCTATTTATGACTCGAGGAGGGGGGCGATTAATCCTCTGATCCTGCAACTGGCCAGCGGCATGGCTCGCAAGGAAGCGGGAGAGCTGCACATCATCCATGTGTGGCAAATGTTCGGTGAACGATATGTGCGCAGCAGTGGCATGACCACGCAGGCGGTTCAGGAAGCGAAGGTGCTAGAGAAAAAACAGCATAAACAGCGATTCGATACTCTGATGAACTGGGCTGGTGTTACCGATTTGAAGCCTTACGTGCATCTGATCGAAGGCAACCCCGAAGACTGTATACTGGAATTGGTGGCGGAAAAGGGTATCGACTTGCTGGTAATGGGTACGGTCTGCCGCACGGGGATCGCTGGTTTTCTGATCGGCAACACAGCGGAAGAAGTACTCAATCAGGTGGACTGCTCCGTGTTGACAATCAAACCGGAAGGTTTCGTTACACCAGTCCCCATCGAATAAACGAGACCGATTTTTATCTGAGTGGGATGCGTTCCACGAGAAGTTGCTGAGTCAGACGCATGTCATGTGTACCGCACTCAAGCCAATGTTGAAGGACAACGTCCGCTATCCCGGCAACGAGTCGCCCCACCTCTCGTCGGTCACCCCCGGAACGCGCCACCCATGACATACACCAACGTCCCCCGATCCCCTGGTCCCAACGCCATAACCCCACGAATTCCATCAAGGTTACTTCAGACCAGGGGACTCCGGGCGATGGACAATCCCTTTGTCCCAATGCCATAAGGCCATGAATTATATGAGAGGTGGTGGGCCCGCCAGGACTCGAACTTAAGGCCAGATTATTGGTTGAGACACAGGATGTAAAATCGTGATCACAATCGCAGTATGCATCTAACAGGTCACTAAACTTGCCTTATGATGCGAATTTCTATTGCATATCCATTTCGGAAGCAGATTTACTCAACAGAGGCCAACTGGAAAGAATCGATCCTGCAATTTATTGGAGAGCGGTTCCAGTTACTTGCCAGTCAACACCCAAGAATTTACCTTCTTGCCGTTTCTGGTGTTGCCTTTCTGGGTTATGGATGTCTGTTGTTATTTCCAATGCTTCTTCTTGTAAGTAGTTTCGCAGTATTGAACTCTTTGTCCAGTTATCAAGCCTTGGCGTTTGAGCAGCTATTGATCCAGGTTTTAATGCTAGTTGTATCTGCGCTGGTTACATACAGGATAATCCAATTCAGACCCGCTTTGCCGGAAAGCACCGTACGAAACAGAAAACAACCAGCAGCGATGCTGTACCAGCTAGTGGATGATTATGTTCATCATTATCGAAGCGTCAAAATTGACCGTATTGTGTTCACCAGTGAATTTGAACTAGATATCGTTAAAACACCGCGCTGGCCACTTCCGATATGGTTTACAACTACACTAGTTATTGGATTACCTATGATTCAGTGTTTATCGGTGACGCGATTTCAGTGTGCGCTCGCCCGTCTAATTGGCCAGTTCTCCCGGCGCCGGATATGGCGTGAAAACCTGTTGTATCAGTTGCGTGATATATGGCCACTATATAACGAGAGCAGTAATCATTCTTCTTTTGGCTATCAGCCAGTACGCTGTTATTTTTCGGTCTATGCGCCAATCTATAGAATCATATCAGTTCCAGTAGCACGCACTGAAGAATTGGCGGCGGATACCTGTGCGATGGAATTGTTCAGTGATGATGATGTTCTGGATCTGATAACCGTTCAGATGGCATGCCGCAGGTATCTTGAGGATGAATGTTTACCTGTCATGCAAAGGATGCAGGCAACCCATTCAATGACACCTGATGGTATCGCAGCTGGCACGGTCTCTCTTATCTGCAAATTGATACATAGCGACAGTATGGCTCACTGGGTTATGAAAGCTGGATCAGAGCAATCCAGACTCGATGACACTCTGCCGAGCCTTACAGAAAGGGCGCACAATATTGGGCATACGCAAGCCCTGATGCACGTGACTGAGCCAGAGTCAGCAGCAAGTGTCTATCTTTCCAGTGCTGATAGCAGAAATGATCCGTAATGGTGAAATAAACACTATTGAAACAAAAACACATGGCGCATCAATTCTCCCATCTGCTGCGGATAGTAAATCGTGTGGTAGCTAATCGACAAAGGCGCTAATTATTTGTTGTGGATTCACCCAGAATCGGGTCCAGAGAGGAATCACATGAGGTTCATACTGTATCTCATGATCGCACTAAATATACTGGCTTTTGGATGGTTTAGCTACAAGGATTCCGTTTCGGAGGAAGAAAAGGGGGAGTTCCAGGCTGCATCCGGGGGTGTAAAGATGCTACGTCTTCTGAATGAGCGGGGACACATAAAAGATGTTTCGGCGCATATTCACAACGAGACCGAATCAGTGGGCATGTGTCACACCATTGGACCTCTGAAGAATCATGACTCGGCGCGTGACGTAGTCGCTGAACTAAGTGACTTGGGCAGAGAAGGAAATATTCGTATTGACAACCGAAAAGTACAATACGCTTATTGGGTATATTTAGATTCAATGCCGAATGAAGAGTTAGAAATAATCATTGCAGGACTGGAGGCAAACGGTATCAAGGATTACTATAAAAATGCTAGCAATAAACTATCGTTGGGTATTTACAATGGCATTCAGGGCGCTAAGCAGCGACAACTCAATATAGCTGCGCTTGGGTATTCGCCGTTGGTCGGGCCTCTGTATCGCACAGAGACCCAATATTGGATCGATGTAGCAGTCATGAACTACAACACATTCAAAGATCATGCGTTGAAATCCTATCTGTCCAAATACCCTGACATTCTGCGACAATCACTGAAGTGCGATCTCATAAACGCCTAGTAGTCTAGACGTAAGCTCCAAGCGCGCCCATCAGGATGTCAGTCCTGGCCATCTCCCTGCTTGTCCCTAAAAAGAGCCTTCGGTTCCTCGGTCAAAATGTCAGAACAACTATTAGATTATCGGTAATGGTGATCCACCAGGATTTGGAACTGGACTCTGGGCAAGCATCATGCCATTAATTGCTGCTCTCAGTTGCAAATAGATTTGTGTCATAGTGAGCATTTCCATCGTATTCAGAATGATCACG
>Ga0209536_100011694_pt1 | contig 12826 bp, 10 predicted proteins | sample DeeMarSeWOR28_12_FD_187461 | JGI IMG/M metagenome (GOLD analysis project Ga0209536, IMG submission 187461) | Marine sediment microbial communities from White Oak River estuary, North Carolina - WOR-2-8_12 (SPAdes) (version 2) | ecosystem: Environmental > Aquatic > Marine > Intertidal zone >...
CCTCTGGCAATCATGCTTCCCAGGGCATTGCACCCACCACCGCCGACTCCAACAACTTTAAGAACGGCAGACATTGATTTCTCACGATCGAGAGTTGCGAATTTTATCATGGACCCTCCTTTATTAGATTTATTATAATTCATCAAAAAATTCCTGTACCCTTTTTACAAGCAGTTTAATTTTGTTTTTTGCTTCTTTTTTTCTTTTTAATAATTGGTAATCACTTGATTTGCCCCCCGGAATTCCTTTAATCAAACCAGCCACAGTTGCAAACTCGGGACTTTCAATTTCATTAGATAAACCTTCACCCATTTCCTGAGGAACACCAATTCTTGCTGGTAATCCAAATACTTCCTCAGCAAGCTCAGCACAACCCCTGAGCAATGACCCACCTCCAGTAAGTACTATCCCCGCTTTTACTTTGTTCTTAAATCCAGCACTTCTTAATTCATTGTCAATAATAGTAAACAACTCTCTCATTCTTAAGCTAATTATTTGAGTTAAAAGGCTTATGGGAATTTTGGTGTTACCTCTTGCACCTACTCCTTTTATTAATATATCTTCATCTTTAATAATTGCAGTTTCAATTGCATATCCATATTCCTTTTTCAATTTTTCTGCTTCTTCTGTAACAACACCAAGCGATTCCCTTATATCATTTGTAACCTGATTGCCAGCAATACCGATTACCTTTGTATGCTTTATTGCTTTCTTGTGATAGATTGCAATATCAGTTGTCCCACCCCCAATATCTAATAGCACAACACCAAGATCTTTTTCACTTTCTTCAAGAACAGAAGTGCTTGATGCAATCGGTTGCAGGATATAATCCTTAATTTTTAATCCTGCACGTTCAACAGATTTTTTTATGTTCTGTATAGCAGGAATTGATGCAAGCACTACATGGTTGCTGGCTTCTAACCGTGAGCCGGACATTCCAATAGGATTTTCAATTCCTGGTTGATGATCAACAGAAAACTCTTCAGGAATGATATGAAGTATTTGTCTATCCGAAGGAATTCTGATGGTACGGACATCAGCTTCCAATCTTTCAAGATCTTTTTTAGTGATTTCTTTCTCATCGCTACTAATAGTTACGTAATTCCGGTGCCTTATGCTTGTAATATGTTCGCCAGCAACGCCAACATTAACCATATTGATGTTTAGACCAGCACGGTTTGAAGCGATAGACATTGCCTCTTTTATTGCTTCTGCAGTTTTACCAATATTAGCTACCAGTCCCTTGTGCAATCCTTCAGAAGGTGCTATGCCAAAGCCAAGAATATTAAAAGACTGCCTACCTTCTTCCCGCTCCGCAATTACTGCACATACTTTAGTTGTGCCTAAGTCTACGCCAGATATAATTTCTTTTCGCATTAGTCTATCAATTCTGATTTTCGTTTCCCGATAAATACTTTATTTTTATAGCGAAGATCTACGTACTCTATCTCACCATCCAGATTTTCATCACTTATAATTTCCTGCCAGAGATTTTTCAGGATCAGTGTTTTTCTTACCTCATCATTCTTCCCGAACAGGATTGGGAATTTCAGATTGGTAAATATTAGAATAACATCGCCACCTTTACGCAAATTAATTTCTGCAAGATTCTTGCTGATATCTGCGTCACATAAATTAAATGCATCTATTAATTTGAACGCATTTTTCATATTTACACTATCAATAATATTTTTCCCAGTTGTACTTAAATTCGACACCACGGGTAATTCTTTAATATTCGTGGGGGGGAAAAGCGGAAGTGTTATTAAGTCATTGCTTACCAGCTTGAGTTCATTCTTTTGAAGCAGAACAGCTTTAATCTCCTTTTCTTCTATCTCAACCAAGATTTTGTTTACACCATCGAATTCGACTTCCGCTTTTCTCATGTAGGGATGTTTTTCAAATTTTGTTTTTACTTCTAATAACGTGAGATCATCATATTTTGTTGAATCAATCAGCCCAGTGAATCTTAAATATTCACCTACGGGCAGAAGCTTATTACCAGTTAATTCTATTTGATTATAATTTTCCTTTACGCTTGCTTTCGACCCCGTTATCATTAAATAGACAAATCCTGATGTCAGCATCAAAAAAACAAACAAACCAAATAATTTACTACGTCTTTCGCTCATCACTCAGCCTCTTTAATCAATTGAACAAATTTTTCGCCATACTTCCAGATATCACCCGCACCCATTGTAATTATTATATCATCTTTCTTTTTTATCTGCATAAGTTTTTCAGGGATTTCATTTTTATCCGCTACGTAATAGACATTCTTGTGTCCGAATTTTTTGGTAATGTTAGCAATCAGTTCACCTGACACACCTTCAATCGGTTTTTCCCTTGCCGGATAAACATCTGTACAAATAAATACATCCGTGTTAAGGAATGATTTCCCAAAATCCTGATAAAAATCTTTTGTTCGTGAATAAAGATGAGGTTGAAATACAACAACCAATCTTCTATCCCATGCTGCTCTTATTCCTGCAAGAGTTACACTGGTTTCAGTTGGGTGATGAGCATAATCATCAAGTATGAGAATATCATTTTTATATTTTGTTTCGAACCTTCTATAAACACCAGTGAATTTTTCAAGGGCTTTTTTAATAGTATTAAAATCAATTCCTAATTCCATTCCTACCGTTATTGCCACAAGAGAATTTTTTACATAGTGTTCACCGGGTAGATTGAGGTTTATTCTCCCGAGTTCATTACCTTTATAAATTGCAGTGTAATGGCTACTAAATCCGTCGTACTCTATTTCTACTGCTCTTACATCAGCTTGTGCGGTAATTCCATAAGTGAATATGGTTTTATTAATTTGCGGAATTATATCCTGCAGTGCTGTTTCATCAAGGCATAACACAACAAAACCGTAGAAAGGAACTTTATTAGCAAATTCAATAAATGCTGTCTTAATATCATCCAGATCTTTATATGTATCGAGGTGCTCACTTTCCAAAGTAGTTATAGCAGCGATCGTTGGAGTGAGTTTAAGAAATGTTCTATCGAATTCATCTGCCTCAACAACAATAAATTCTCCGTTACCAAGCCGAGCATTTGTTCCGCCGAGCCCACTTAATTTACCTCCTACAATTATAGTCGGATCTACACCTCCTTCGGTAAGAGTCAGACCTACCATAGAAGTTGTAGTGGTTTTTCCGTGTGTTCCAGCGATTCCAATTCCGTACTGCATACGCATCGTTTCAGCCAGCATTTCAGCTCGTTTAATTATTGGTATATTCCTATCAGCTGCAGCTCTTACTTCGGCATTGTCAGGGATTACTGCGGAGGAATAAACAAGAACATCAACATCCTTCACGTTATCGGGAGAATGACCTTCGTAAATTTTAGCTCCGAGCTCAGTCAATCTTTTTGTGACGTCAGTAAGGTTAAGATCGGAACCTGATACTTCGAAACCCCGGTTGATGAGGATTTCGGCTATGCCGCTCATTCCTATTCCGCCTATACCAACGAAATGTATTTTTCTTATACTTTTAAACACTAACCTTCTCTATCTTTGCTTTAAGTTCTTCAAAACGTAACAGTAGTTCATCCTGATTTTCATAGTCTGAAAACCTGATTAGTATGGGTCTCACTCTTGCATTAACTTTTATTCTTGCTGTCCTGAAAGCCGGTGAGTTAGAAGTTCGCACTTGCCTTGAAAGTTTTATTCTCTTTACCTGCTCGATTCTATACTCTTTGGAGTGAAAGCGATCTGCGAATACAATTCCCCGATCTGAAACTTCGATATACATATTTCGAATCAGGTTATAAAGCAACGCAGCAACAGAGATGATGAGAATTAATCCAAGGAAATACAAAATGGGATCTCTTGTAATTAGCACGAACGAATCCTCGACAAATTCTCCTCTGATAATTCCATAGAGAATCAGTACGATGAAATAAATTATCGTTGATTTATAGTAGAACGATAAATTGTATTTGAATATTCTTCTCTTTTGTTCTCCGTTGTTCATTAAACCTCCGCAAACTTTATTGCACTCTGAGCAATTATTTGCGCTGCATCTGGCTTTGCCAATCCCAGTGCTTTATTTTTTAATTCACTAAGTTTATTTTCTGAATTGAGTGTATCCAATACTTTCTGAACAAGTTCATTACTTAAAAATTTATCTTCAATCAGAATTGCTGATTCTTTATCGGATAATGCTTTTGCATTATAGTACTGATGGTTTTCAGCAACATGTGGTGATGGGACCAATATTGAGGGTATTCCAAGATTCAAAAGCTCTGCAATTGTAGTTGCACCTGCCCTGGCAAGCAATAAATCGCAAGCTGAATACGCTGAATTCATATCCTCAATGAAGTCATAGATTTTTATCTTATCGGAATTCATATATTTAAACTGATCATAATAATTTCTTCCTGTTTGCCAGATCACCTGAAAATGATTCTCTTCCAATATTTTTATACTCTTTGACATTACTTCGTTAATGGATTTTGCTCCAAGACTCCCACCAAGTACAAGCAAAGTTTTTTTTTCACTTGACAGCTTAAATTTTGCTAACGCCTCTTTCTTGTCCATTCTGCCAAGATTTTGTCTTACAGGATTACCCGTTAAAAGATGTATGTTTTCTCTCCGCAAATATTTTTTTGATGTTTCAAAACTCAAATGAACTTCATCAGCAAATCTCTCTAACAAACGCGTAGTTACACCTGGGTAACTATTTTGTTCAAGAAGGATTACTTTTGCACCAAGAACTGAAGCAGCCCAAATAACGGGACCAGCAACATAGCCTCCTGAACCAACTGCCACTTTAGGCCTGAAAGAAATATTTATTATTAATGACTGAATCAAAGAGATAAATAACTTTAGTGGGAATAAAAGATTTTCAAAATTAATTTTTCTTGTAAAACCTTTGATCCAAATGGATTTAAATTTAAATCCCAGTTTGGGTACAACTCTTCCTTCAATTTTATCTTTAGTACCAACAAATAAAATTTCAGCATCCGGTTTTATTTCCCTTATTTGTTCTGCAACAGCAATTGCTGGGAATAAATGTCCACCTGTTCCACCACCGGCAAATAAAAACCGATATTTAGACTGAACATTACTCATCTATTAATTTTCCCGCCTGGATTATTATCATTAACATACACAACACCATTTAGCCTCATATGACCGGTAATTGCTATGTTGATTAGAATTCCAATACTAATGCACAGAAAAATGAGTGAAGTTCCGCCATAACTGATAAAAGGCAATGGAAGTCCGGTAGTGGGTAGAATACCTGTAGTCACTGCAACATTTACAAACGCATAAAGGATAATTGAAATTGTTATTCCAAAAGCAAGAAGCTGACCAAATTTATCTTTTGCTTTTTTTGCAACTAGTATTCCTGAAACAAAAAGAACCATGAATGCAAGTAATACAATGATAGAACCAATGAGCCCCAACTCTTCACCAAGAATTGCAAATATAAAATCACCGTATGCTTCAGGAAGGAAGAGGTTACTTTGCATACTATTTCCAATTCCTACTCCGAATATTCCTCCACTTCCTAAACTATAAAGTGCCTGCTTAACCTGAAAATTCAAATCGCCACCATTCATAACAGAGTCGATATAAGAAAATATCCTTGCTCTTGAATGAGGAAAAATCAATGCTGCCAAACCAACTACAATCCCGCTGATCAGCATTGATGCAAGAATGTGTTTGAACTTTGCACCCCCAACGTATATTAAAATAAGTGCAATCATTATTAGCATTACACCATTACTTATGTTTGGTTGTAGCATAATTAATCCGGAGATGATAATAATCCAGACAAACAGATATAGGAATCCGTGTCTGTAGTTTTCTAAAACGTTGGCTTTGTCTTCCAATAAGACTGAGAGATGAATAATTAGAAATAGTCTTGCAATATCTGCAGGCTGTATCGATACTAATCCAAGGTTTAACCATCTGCCGGCACCTTTTATATCGGGTGCAATGAATAATGTAACAATTAATAAAATTGTGATTGCAATAATTGCTGGTTTACTTAATGACCTATAATATTCATAAGGAATAAAAGCAAAAACGATAATAGCACCGATTCCGATAAATACTTTAAAGAGATGTGAATTAAATAAGTAGAAAACACTATCAAACCTGAATACACTGTAAGTGCTGCTTGCACTCATTACAACAACTAGTCCAAGCATCATTAGTCCAAAAGAATCGAAGAAAATTGTTAATCCAAGTTTTTTCATTAAAGTTTATTCACTGCTTCTTTAAATACTTTTCCACGGTGTTCATAATTATTGAACATATCAAAACTGGCACAGGCCGGTGAGAGTAAAACCACATCTCCGCTTTTTGCCTCCCTGCTTGAGCTTTTTACAGCATCGTCCATAGATTTTTCAATTTCCACTTTAACATCGTGATGAAAGAAATTAAAAACCTTTTCTGCCGATGAGCCAATAGCATAAATCTTTTTTACCTTGTCGAGAACAAGTGATTTAATTTGTTCGTAGTCATTTCCTTTATCCTGTCCGCCAAGAATCAAGAGTATTGGTTCATCGAAACTTTTCAAAGCATACCACACTGAATCAACATTAGTCGCTTTTGAATCATTTACATACTTGACTCCATCAATTTGCCTAACGAGTTCTAACCGATGTTCTACACTTTCAAAAGTCTGCAATCCTTTTATAATCCGTTCATTATCCAAATTAAAAACCTTTGCAGCACATATAACTGCCATTGCATTCGCCAGATTATGTTCACCTCTGATCTTTATATCATCCCTTAAGCAATTAAAAGTTTCTTCTCCATTCATTTTGAAAAGAACATTTCCTTCAGAATAGAAACAACCGTTATTTTGCTGCTCGTTCAAGGAAAAGAAAAATGATTTACTTTTATGGTCTTTTAAATATTTGATAACAGCCTGACTATCTTTATTCACAATCAGAAAATCTTTCTCATCCTGGTTTTCGTAGATTTTTTGCTTTGATTCTGAATATTTTTTGAGACTATTCTCATACCTATTAAGGTGATCTGGTGTAATGTTGAGAACGAGAGCTGCTGCCGGTTTAAATTTCTCAATTAGGTCCAGTTGAAAACTTGATACTTCAAGTGAAACAAATTCTCCTTCTTTCACATCAAGTACAATTTCACTAAATGCCAATCCGATGTTTCCAGCAATGTGAGTTTTATATCCACAAGTGTTAAAAACATGTCCACACAAACTTGTTGTCGTAGTCTTACCGTTCGTACCCGTTATTGCAACTATTTTTCCTTTACAATAGTTGTAAGCAAGCTCAATTTCACTCAATAGTTTAATTCCCTTTTTCCGTGCATTCTGAGCAACAACTGAATCGTTGGGGACACCTGGACTAATTATCATCAAAGCTGATTCATATACTTTGTCCGAGTGTCCCCCGAACTCATAAATAATATTTTCTTTTTCTAATTGAATCAAAGATTCATTCAATTTTTCTTTCGGATTGAAATCGCTAACAAAGGGAATACCTCCTAGTTTCTTAATTAATTTCGCAGCACCAACTCCGCTTCTTGCTGCACCAATGATCGATATTTTTTTCCCTTTAACTTCCATCATCTTATCTTAAATGAAACGAGACTGACGATAGCCAGAATAATTGCGATTATATAAAACCTTACTACAATCTTTGGCTCAGCCCAACCCATCAATTCAAAATGATGATGGATAGGAGCCATCTTAAATATTCTTTTTCCCTGACCATATTTTTTCTTAGTGTACTTGAAATAAGTTTTTTGGATTATTACCGATATTGTTTCCATAAAAAAAACACCACCGAGAATCGGAATAAATAATTCTTTCTTGATTAGCACGGCAAGAATTCCAAAAGCTCCTCCAAGAGCAAGAGATCCAGTATCACCCATGAAAACCTGTGCTGGATATGAATTGTACCACAGGAAACCAAGTGATGCACCGACCAATGCGGCAATAAAAACTGTAAGTTCACCGGAACCTGGTAGGTATATAATATTCAGGTAATCAGAAAAAATTGCATTTCCGCTAACGTAACTAAGCAATGCAAGAGCAATCATCACAATTGCGATAACACCAATAGCGAGTCCGTCCAGCCCATCAGTTAGGTTCACTGCGTTGGAGGTTGCGGTAACGATAAAGATCACTACTGGTATATAAAAAATTGATAGATCCAGGTTAATGTTTTTGAGAAAAGGGACTGTAGTTAGTGTGTTGAAATTAGAAAACTCAGGGGAAAAATAAATTACTGCACCTACAACCAATCCAACTACAAACTGACCCAGTAACTTGTATCTTCCAATCAAACCTTGAGGATACTTTTTAATCACTTTCAGATAATCATCTAAAAAACCTACCATACTCAACCACACCGTTCCGCCAAGTATCAGAATTATATATATACTTGTTAAATCTCCCCAAAGTATAACAGGGACTACCGCAGAAAAAATAATAATCAAACCACCCATCGTTGGAGTGCCTGCTTTAGACCAATGTGTTTGAGGAGCGTCTTCTTTTTTTGCTTCTCCGATTTGATTTTTCTGAAGCATTCGAATTATCTTCGGTCCCAAATAGAAAGCCAGAAAGAGACCTGTTATTGCTGCCAATGCCGATCTGAAAGTGAGGAATCTAAATATATCAAATCCCGGAGGAGAATAAATTTTATTTATGTAATCAAAAAAATAGTAGAGCATTAATGCATGGATTTATTTTTAATTTCTGTGACGAATTCTTCCATCTTCATTCCTCTCGATCCTTTAACAAGAATAACTGAGTCCTTGCTATCTAAATCTTTAATAAATTTTAAGAGCATATTTCTTTTAGCAAAATGTTTTGCTATTATTTTTTTACCAATTAATTCTTTATGCAGATACTTCATCTTTGAACCAATAGTATAAACTTCATCGATTCTATTTTTAATTATTACACCCTTTAACGATTGATGAAGCTTTGTACTTTCAGTGCCAAGCTCGAGCATATCACCGAGGATAAGAATTTTCCTACTGAATGATTTGATTCTTCCAACTAACTCGATTGCAGCTTTTGCAGAGTCAGGATTAGCATTGTAAGTATCATCAACAAGAATAGATTTTTTATAATGTTGAACTTCAAGCCTTCCTGCCGGTGCCTTTAGCTTCTTTAATCCTTTTGTAATTTCATTATGATTTAATCCTAATTCTAAGACTACAGCAAACGATGCAAGTAAGTTTTTAGCATTCTGTTCACCATAAAGTGGTGCTATAAATGAGAATTTTTTCTTTCCATGTTTTATCTCTATTTCAGGTTTACCATCTTCACTATATGATTTAATCTTGCCCTCAAGATCAACTTTCCCTCTAAAACCGAAAGTAACTTTCTTTCCGAGACGGTAATGTTTTTGTCTAATTATCGGATCATCGTAATTCAAAAAAACCTTCCCATGATTTCTTATTGTTTCATCGAACAAAAATGATTTCTCTTTCCATACACCATATTTTGAATTCAAAAACTCGAGATGTGAGCAACCGATATTAGTAATCAAGGCATAGTCAGGTGAAAGGATTTCAGCTGTGTATGGAATCTCTCCAAAATGATTTGTTCCAAGTTCAGCAACCAACACCTGATGTTTTTCGTTTGTATTTAAAATCGTTAGAGGCACACCGATTTCATTATTATTATTAGCGTAAGTTTTATTCAATGAGTATTTTTCATTAAGTAATCCTGCAACCATTTCTTTCACTGATGTTTTACCTGTACTACCCGTTATACCAATAATTTTAGCATTAAGTTTTTTTCTCCAAATCCTGGCAATATCACCCAAAGCAAGAATAGTATTTTTAACAGTAATTAAAGGAACAGCTATATCATCGTAACGATTAATATGTTTTCTGTCAATAACAACAGCTACTGCTCCGTTCTTCACCGCTTGTTTAACAAAGTCATGCCCATCGAACCGTTCACCTTTTATTGCAATAAACAAGCTGTTTTTTTTTATCTCTCTCGAATTAATTACTACACTATAAATCGTCTTAAAATTATCTGGTTCATAAATCACCGAATCGGGTATATTAAAAACATCTTCAATGTTTAGGTGTATTTTTTTCAAATTCCCAAATGCTTTTTAGCAATTTCTTTATCTGAAAAATGAGTTCTTACTCCACCAATTTCTTGGTAATCCTCATGTCCTTTACCGGCAATAAGAATAACGGAATTCTTAACACTATTTTTTATTGCTTCTTTAATTGCAGATTCTCTGTCTTCTATAACTTTATAGTTGTTTTTAGTAATGCCTTCTTTAATCTCATTTATAATCGAATCAGGATTTTCATTTCTTGGATTATCAGAAGTTACTATCACATTATCACTCAACTCAGTTGCTATTTTACCCATCACCGGTCTTTTATGTTTATCCCTGTTTCCACCACATCCAAAAACGGTATATACCGGATTTTTCTTCTCGGTAATATTTCTTATTGCCATAAGGGCTTTTTCAAGACTATCAGGAGTATGCGAATAATCGATAATTACTTTTCTGGTTCCATTTGTCAAAACTTCAAATCTTCCAGGTACCTGAGGAGTGGTGGTAATTCCTTTAGTTATTATCTCGTCCTTCAGACCGGCTAACTTAGATACTGCAAAAGCAGCCGTCGCATTATATGCATTGAAATCACCAACAAGATTGGTCTGAATTGAAAAGCTCTTATTACTATTTTCTAAACGGAAGGATGTCCCCGTCAGGTCGCAATGAATTTTTGATATCTTAAATTGTGATTCATTACTAGTACCGTAAGAATACTTCAATGAATTGCAGTCTTTTATAACATCAACACTATGCAAATCATCAACATTGTAAATTGCTGATGAAGATGAGGATAATTCATCAAATAATATTTTTTTTGCGTTAAGATAATTTTTAAAATCTCCATGAAAATCGAGATGTTCAGCAGTAATGTTAGTAAAGACAGCGAAAGAATAATATAATCCGTAAACTCTCTTTAATGTAAGAGAGTGTGAGGAGACTTCCATAACCGCAAATTCACATCCAGTTTTATTCATTTGGTGGAGGAGTTTGTTAAGATCATTGGCTTCTGGCGTAGTGAGTTTAGCATCAATTCGTTTATTCCCAATATAATTCGATATTGTTCCGGTTAATCCAACTTTATATCCTGCAGTTTCAAATATATTTTTCAGAAAAAATGCAGTGGTTGTTTTACCATTAGTACCTGTGATACCTATTAGCCTCATTTTTTTGGAGGGTTCATTATAAAACTTATGCGAAAGCTCCGCCAATGCCTCCCTACTATTCTTAACTAAAATTTTTATTGCACCGAAATGACTGACAAGTGAATCCGGGATAGCATCATTGTTTTCCAGTACTATTGCAATGGCTTTTTTATTTAATGCATCCAGTATAAATAGATGTCCGTCAGTATTGAAACCTTTAATTGCAACGAAAACTGATCCTTCAACAACTTTGCGTGAATCATACTCAATTCCTGACACTTCTCGATTCGGTGGTGTACCAAACATCTGAATTACTTTAACTTTATTTAATAGTTCACCGAGTAGCATTAATAAATCCTGGTTCCGGTTGTTACAACTTGTGAACAGGTTAATTTGCAAGTTTTCTTATTCTTGATTGTACTACCGGGTGTGATGCTTTGATCAATCACAATACCACTACCCGAGAGGTTATACCGAATTCCCAATTCATTTAATATTAATAAAGCCTCTTTAACAGTCTTCCCTCTAAGATCTGGCATTACATTCTGCGCATCGCTTGAGATAAAAATATTTTCAGTTTGTTGTGATTTTTTTTCCCAAACTACATCGTAATTAGGTAATTCTTCCTTCTGATCACGTGTTTCATCTTTTACTGTTCGTAAATCATTCTCAAATACCGGTTGGTTTGTCTGCTCATTTTCGAGTGAGATAATTCTTCTTACAATAGTTTTGAATAATGGTGCAGCAACCAAACCACCATAATATTCCTTCATTGGTTTACTTATTAGTACATAACAAACAATCTCCGGTTTCTTGGTTGGATAAAATCCAATGAAGGAAGAGTAGTATTTATCATTTGAATATTTACCATCAGCAATGATTTTTGAGGTACCCGTTTTGCCGCCAACAACAAAAGAATCAATCTTGGCAAGTTTACCTGTTCCATTCTCTACTGCACCTACTAATATCTTTCTTATTCTTTCAGACGTATTCTCACTTATTACTCTTCTAACCATCACCTGCGAATAGTCATTTATAATTGTTCCATTTTTATCAACCATCTTTTTTAAAATCTGTGGTTGATAAAGAATTCCACCATTAACCAAAGCACAAAATGCAGTAGTAAGTTGAAGTGGTGTAACCGAGATACCATATCCAAATGACATATAAGTTTTGGTCAGTTTTGACCACTCATCAATATCTCTCAGTTTACCTGTAACTTCGCCAGGCAAGGAAACAGAAGTAAAAGTACCGAATCCAAAACTTCTTACATACTCGTAAAACTTTTCATCACTTATTCTTTGAACAAGTTTTGCTATACCTATATTACTTGATTCCTCAATTATACCTTTAACGGTCAGATACTCATGCTTGTGTGTGTCTCTTATATAATTATTCCTGTATTTAAATGTTCCATTTTCCACATAAAGCTTTTCAGTTTCTTTACATGCTTTAGCCTCAAAAAGTGCTGCTAATGTAATCGCCTTAAAAGTGGAACCGGGTTCATAAGTATCAGTGATTGCACGATTTTTTCTCTTATAGTCATCAAATTTCCAGAAATAATTTGGATCATAATCTCTGATGTTAGCCATCGCCAGAATTTCGCCGGAATTAGGATTCATAACAATGCACGTTCCTGATTC
>Ga0209536_100011695_pt1 | contig 12824 bp, 9 predicted proteins | sample DeeMarSeWOR28_12_FD_187461 | JGI IMG/M metagenome (GOLD analysis project Ga0209536, IMG submission 187461) | Marine sediment microbial communities from White Oak River estuary, North Carolina - WOR-2-8_12 (SPAdes) (version 2) | ecosystem: Environmental > Aquatic > Marine > Intertidal zone >...
GCCGGCGACTCTGCTTTTCGATCAGGGTTTTCACCGGGTCGGTTCCGTTACCGATGACCTGCGCTGGCTTGCGTATGGCGGCGGCCACCACTTCTTCGCCGATAACCACAATTCGCAGGTCGTTTCCGCTGGCGAACTCCTCGAGGATAATCGTATTGCAGACACCCCGGGCCTCGTCCATCGCGCTTCTCAGGGAGTCCGCATCGCGCACGTCAACACTGATTCCAGCACCCTGTTCGCCTCGGGCGGGCTTGACGACGACAGATCCGTGCTTTTCCAGGAATGCCAGGGCCTGTTGCTCTGTTTCCACCCTGATCTGGGCGGTGACCCGCAACCCGGCCTGGTGCAGCACGCGGTGTGTGGTTGCCTTGTCATCACAACGACTCATGGCGATCGCCGTCGTCAGTTCACTGAGAGATTCACGGCACACGATGCTGCGCCCACCAAAGCTGAGTTCGAAGTAACCACCCTCGGTGTCCAGGATCTCGATGTAGATGCCGCGTTTCTGTGCCTCGCGAATAATGATACGTGCATAGGGGTTCAGGTTCTCACCGACGTTGCCACTGGTGAACAGGGGTTCATTGTGCGGGTTCTTGTGTTTCAGCGCGAACACGGGCACCCGCTCAAATCCCAGCTTCTGGTAGAGGCGGATCGCCTGGGTGTTGTCATGCATGACCGACAAATCCATATATGCGCGGGCACGCGCCTGGTAATGCTCAATGAGTTGTCGCACCAGTGCCTGGCCAATGCCCGGAACGCTGGCCTGTGGGTCCGCGGCCAGTGCCCACAGGCTGGTGCCGCGCTCCGGATCACCGAATGCGGTTTTGTGATCCACGCCCATGACAGCACCCAGCACATGGTTATTTTCCGGGTCAACCGCGAGCAGATAGGTCAGCAGGCGCGAGGCATGGTTCTCCCAGAGGAAGTCTGCGTCCGGTGGCACCATGTGCCGCCGGATGTAGAGGTTGTGTACGGCTTCCGCATCTTCCCTGCTGTTCAGCAGCCGGATCATGAAACCCCTGGAGCGTAACTGTGCGGGTCGGTAGCGATCCAGCCAGATGCGGAAGGTGTGTGACGGGTCGAGAAAAACCTCCTGCGGGGCCAGGGAAACGGCAACGTGGGGATCCGAAACATACAGTGCGATATCGCGACGGTTGGTCTGCTCATCGCACAGGGTGGAAACCATTGCCGCCGGATCTGTGAAGGTCTGTGCAAATATCAGCCGTCCCCATCCGCAATCGACTACCGCGTTACTGCGCATGTCAGGTTTGCGCCTCGCGTCCACGCGCCCGTTGAAACCCTGCGCACGCTGGCGCTCGAGCCGAAGACGTAATCGTTCCTTAATGTCCATGCTGAACCTTGTCGTAGTGTTTGTTCACAGTCTGTGTTGTTGCAACCAGTACTCCAGAAGGGTGATTTGCCACAGCTTGGAACCCCGCAGTGGTGTGATGTGTTCGCCGGGGCTTGCAAGCAAGCGATCGACATAATTGCGCTGGAACAGCGTGCGCCCCCTGGCGCGTTCGCTGTCGAGCACGCCCCTGACGAAATCAAGGTACTCGCCCTGTATATATTTCAGGGCCGGAACCGGGAAGTAACCCTTCGGCCGGTCGATGACTTCATTCGGGATAATGTTGCGTGCGGCTTCTTTCAGAACACCCTTGCCATCCGAGGCAAGCTTGAACCGTGCCGGGATGCGTGCTGCGAGTTCAACAAGTTCGTGATCGAGAAACGGTACGCGCGCCTCGAGTCCCCAGGCCATGGTCATGTTGTCAACCCGCTTCACCGGGTCGTCCACCAGCATGACCGTGGTGTCGAGGCGCAGGGCGCGGTCGATTCCGTGTCTGGCGCCCGGCATGGCGAAGTGATGCTCGACAAAGGCGCGGCTGTGGTCAGTGTCCAGCAGTTCCGGAGCAACCACTTCCGCGAACTCGTTGTGATCGCGATCGAAGAACACATTCGCATAGACTTCCAGAGGATCATCCGCCGCCAGCAGCGGTGGATACCAGTGATAACCGCCGAAGACCTCATCGGCACCCTGTCCGCTCTGTACCACCTTGACGTGTTTCGAGACTTCATGGGAGAGCAGGTAAAAGCCGATGACGTCATGACTGACCATGGGCTCGCTCATCGCAGACACGCAATGTTCAAGCGCCGGCAGCAGGCGTTGGGAGTCAACGAATATCTTGTGGTGGTCCGTGTTGAAGTGCCTGGCAATGATGTCCGAATACTCGAACTCGTCACCCTTTTCGCCGCCCGCTGCCTCGAAACCCACCGAGAAAGTGTTGAGCCCGTGCTGCCCCTGTTCGGCGAGCAACCCGACAATGAGACTCGAGTCCAGTCCGCCTGACAGCAGAACGCCAACCGCTACGTCCGCAACCAGCCGGCGTTCCACCGCGGTGCGTAATGCGTCCAGTGTGCGTTCCTGCCAGTCCTGGTATTCCAGTTCCATTTCTTCGCGTGACGTTTCGTAGCGCAGTGTCCAGAAGCGATGATCACGACTGCGGCCGTCCGGCTCGATTACCCGGATAGTCGCTGGCGGCAGCTTGCGCACTCCTTTCAGTATCGTATGCGGCGCCGGGACCACGGCGTGGAAGCTCATGTAGTGATGCAGTGCCACCGGGTCAAGCGAGGTGTCGACACCACCGCCGGCAAGCAGCGCAGGCAGCGAGGACGCAAACCGCATCCCGTTGCCTGTTTCTGAAAGATACAGCGGTTTGATTCCGAGGCGGTCGCGGGCCAGGACGAGGCGGCCGGAGTCACGCTCCCAGATTGCGAAAGCAAACATGCCATGGAAACGATCAACGCAGCCTGTGCCCCACGCATGGTAGCTCTTGAGGATGACCTCGGTGTCGCCCTGGGAGAAAAAGCGGTAACCGAGCGAGCGCAACTCGGCGCGCAGTTCCCGGTAATTGTAGATGCAACCGTTAAACACGATGCCCAGGCCCAGCTCATTGTCCAGCATGGGCTGCTGTGCGTGTTCGGAGAGATCTATTATTTTCAGCCGCCGGTGACCAGCAGCGAGATGATTCATCTGGAATATGCCGCCGGCATCTGGTCCGCGTGGCACCAGAACCGCATTCATCGCGCGTAACGCATCAATGTCGGGTTGCGATCCGTCGAAGCATATTTCTCCGCAGATTCCACACATGCTGGTCTCCGTGAGTCAGGAATTTCGGGGGATTGCTTATCGAGTACCCCGAATACTAAGACATCTACAGGAGAATTTCAGGGAGGGGTGTTATCGGGATATGTCTTGTCTCAGGTATGACTGCCTTGAGATGCCTGCGGGTAAACCGGTCAGCAGGGCCGGAATGCGTCGCCCCACTTTGGTGCGGATGTGCCTGTTTACTTCGCACTAGAGGATTGAATACGAGCTGCTTTGCTTAATGCTCTGCGTGCTGCAGGTGCTTGCCGGGCAGGCTGGATGCCCGGCACCGTGCGCAGGTACACAGCGCGCAGCGGTTGCGGGTACGCGTGTGATGGAGCTGTGCTGTTTTGGTGCGCGACTAGGATGTAGCGGTTGCTAGCCAGTCTTTCGGCTGGAGAAAAACCTCGTAGAGTTCAGCTTCCGGTGTGCCAGCCTCCGGTTTCCAGTCGTAGCGCCAGGTCACTTCCGGCGGCAGTGACATCAGGATGGCCTCGGTGCGCCCGCCGGATTGCAGGCCAAACAGGGTGCCTCGGTCATAGACCAGGTTGAATTCGACATAACGTCCACGGCGATAGCGCTGAAAGTCCTTTTCGGGGTCTCCGTACGTCATGTCCTTGCGGCGTTCCACGATCGGCAGGTAGGCGGGCAGGTAATGGTTGCCGATGCTCATCATCAATGCGCAACAATACTCGAAGCCACCCTGATTGAGGTCATCGAAGAACAGTCCGCCGATACCACGTGGCTCGTTGCGATGCTTGAGAAAGAAATACGTGTCACACCATTGCTTGTAGCGTGGATATACCTCGTCACCAAAGGGGGTGCAGGCTTCCTTTGCCAGCTGGTGCCAGTGGACTGCATCCTCGACAAAACCGTAATACGGCGTCAGATCGAATCCGCCCCCAAACCACCAGACAGGGGCGGCACCTTCCTTTTCGGCGATGAAAAAACGCACATTGGCATGCGAGGTCGGGACGTAGGGATTATCCGGGTGGATGACCAGCGAGACGCCCATGGCCTGGAACGAGCGTCCGGCGAGTTCGGGACGGGTGGCGGTTGCTGAATCCGGCAAAGAGGCGCCGAACACGTGCGAGAAGTTGACGCCCGCCTTCTCGAATACCTTGCCGCCCTCCATGACACGGGAGCGTCCACCACCTCCACCCTCACGGTCCCAGCTGTCTTCCCGGAAGCCGGCACTGCCATCGACAGCGGCCAATGCCGTGCAGATTGTGTCCTGCAGGTTCAGCAGGTAGTTGCGCACCAGATCGGTATGTGACTGATCGACTCGAGTATCAGACATGCTCTGTTCCTTGTGTTAGCCAGGACGCAGGATAGCACCGGTGATGCCATCGCGAATTTCACTGGGTCGGTTTGCGGCAACTGCCGGATTATGCATCACGTAGTCCAGCTGGCCATGAAAGGCCTTGTGGACCGACAGGGGACCGGTTGCTGGACGCCTGCCGTGAATATTGGTACTGGTCGAGACCAGGGTGCCACCCCAGCGATCACACAGGCTTGCGGCAACCGGGTGAGTGGTAATGCGAAATGCGAGGCTGTGGTGACTGCCGCGTATCCAGTAAGGAACTTCCGGCAGGCAGGGTACAACCCAGGTCACCGGTCGTTTGCCGGGATACATGACGCGCTTTCTGGTGGCTGGCGGCATGCTTGCCAGCAGGGATTCAACCTGTTTGAAGTGGCTGGCAATGAGGACCAGGCCCTGCTCGATGCCGCGCTGTTTCAAAGCCAGCAGGCGCATAACGGCAACGCCGTTGAAGGGATCACAGCCAAGCCCGTAAACTGTTTCGGTGGGATAGGCAATGATGCCGCCAGCCGCAATCCTGCGGACCGCCTCACGAATATGCCAGGATTCGCACATTCCAGATCGCTGCAGGCTCTGCGCGGCGGTGGTTAATCCGCGGCCTGTGAGGCAAACAGCGGTTCATCCCAGGGTTCCACGAATTTGCAATCCTGCTGCGGACAGACGCGCTGGGTACCCGAGCGCTTGGTGGTCTTGATCGTGGTGATCGGCCAGTGGCACTGCGGGCAGGGAATGGCGACCGGCTGGTTCCAGATGGCATAGTCACATTCCGGGTAGCGCGAGCAGGAAAAGAATACCTTGCCGCGGCGTGACTTGCGCTTGAGTATGCTGCCCTGCTTGCATTGCGGGCAGGACACACCGGTGTCCTCCGGTTTTTCCAGCGGCTCGATGTACTTGCAGTCCGGGTAGCTGCTGCAGCCGATAAACTTGCCGTAACGTCCGCTGCGAATGATCAGGTCCGAGTTGCATTCCGGGCATTTGCGGCCCTCCACAACCTCGGGTTCGCTGCTGCCACCCTCTTCATCAACGTTGCGGGTGTAGTCGCACTCGGGGTAGCCGCTGCACCCAACGAAACGGCCACGCCGGCCAAGCCTGATATTCAGCTGCTTGCCACACTTGGGGCAGGCCTCGTCCATGGCCTCGGTGGTAACGTCACTGCGCGATACGCTGGTCTCCTTGTCATCGACCAGCGTTTTGAACGGCTTCCAGAAATCCTCCATGACGGGGATCCAGTCTTTCTCGCCGCGCGATACCGCGTCGAGCTCGTCCTCCAGTTTTGCAGTGAAGTCATAATCCACGTAGCGGGTAAAATGCTCCGTGAGGAACTTGCTGACCACGCGGCCGACATCGGTGGGATAAAAGCGTTTCTTTTCCAGGATTACGTATTCACGCGCCTGCAGGGTGGAGATGATCGTGGCATAGGTGGAGGGACGGCCGATACCATGTTCTTCCAGTGTCTTGACCAGGCTGGCTTCCGAGAAACGCGGTGGTGGCTCGGTGAAATGCTGGTCTGCGCGAATGCCTTTCAGTGTGCAGCTGTCACCCTTGTCGAGTGGTGGCAGCAGGCTTTCGTCACCGCCCTCCTTGCTATCGTCCTTGCCTTCCTGGTAAACGGCCATGAAGCCGGGATCGACGACGGTGGACCCGGTGGCGCGGAACAGGTTCCCGGCACCACAGGCGAAATCAACGCTGACCGTGTTGATGGTGGCGTGGATCATCTGGCTGGCGATAGTGCGTTTCCAGATCAATTCATAGAGCTTGAGCTGCTCAGCGCTCAGATGCTGCTTTATTTCTTCCGCAGTATGCCGGATCGAGGTTGGGCGTATCGCCTCGTGTGCTTCCTGTGCGTTCTTCGCCTTGGTCTTGTAAACGCGAGGCTTGTCGGGCAGCGCGTGAGCACCGAAGCGTTCCGGTATGAATTCGCGCAGTTCCTGCAGCGCTTCATCCGCAAGATTGACGGAATCGGTTCGCATGTACGTGATCAGACCAACCGTTTCGCCGCCGATGTCCATGCCTTCATATAGCTGTTGTGCTACACGCATGGTGCGGCTGGCCGTGAAGCCGAGCTTGCGAGAGGCTTCCTGCTGCAGGGTCGATGTCGTAAACGGTGCTGTCGGGTTACGCTTGCGCTGCTTCTTCTCGACATTTTCAACGACCAGTTTGCCGCCTGCTGCCTGCAGTAGTTCTGCCTTTGCCTGGTTTGCACTGGTGGCATCCGTAACAGAAAACTGGGACAGCTTCTTTCCATGCAGGTGCGTGAGGCGGGCGACGAAGTCCTGCCCGTCCTTGCTGAGGTCGCTTTCCAGCGACCAGTATTCGCGAGGCTTGAAATTCTCGATCTCGATTTCACGCTCTACGATCATGCGTAGTGCCGGGCTTTGTACCCGTCCGGCTGACAGACCGCGGCGTATCTTCTTCCAGAGCAGCGGCGACAGGTTGAAGCCGACCAGATAGTCCAGGGCGCGTCGTGCCTGCTGTGCATTTATCAGCTCGGTCGAGAGATCCCGGGCGTGCTCGATGGCTTCGTTGACGGCACGCTTGGTGATCTCGTGGAACACCACGCGGTGTACCGGTTTGTCCTTGAGTGCCTTCCTCTGCCTGAGCAGCTCGCAAAGGTGCCAGGAGATCGCCTCACCCTCGCGATCGGGGTCAGTTGCGAGGTACAGGGCATCGGACTTTTTCATCGCCTTGACGATATTATCGACATGCTTGGCGTTGCGTTCGATGAGCTGGTATTTCATGGCGAAGTCGTGGGCAGTATCGACTGCGCCTTCCTTTGGTATCAGGTCGCGTACATGGCCGTATGAGGCCATGACCTCATAATCCTTGCCCAGGTATTTCTTGATGGTTTGTGACTTGGCGGGTGATTCGACGATTACGAGGTTCTTGCTCATGCGGCTTCGGTTGCTTTGAGGCGGTACGGCTGCGTGCCGGGCTGCCGGTTGCCTAGTGGAGGCAGTTGGTCATGTTGTCGAAGACCAGATCTTCGACCCAGGCATAGGCGGCTTCTTCGCCGGGCTGATTGAATAGCACCATCAGGATGACCCATTTCAGCTGATCGAGGTTGAAATCCTCGTTTTCAAGCGCCATGGCACGGTCAATGGCCAGTTCGCGGCTGGTCGGGTTAAGGACGCCCATCTGTTCCAGGAACAGGATGAAGCCGCGGCATTCAGCATCCAGACGGTCCATCTCGCGGTCCGAGAACAACCGCAGCGAGCGCTCGGCCTGCATGGTCGGCGGCGCGGCTTCGCTGGCAAGATCCTCCATCCACTGGAACGCACGGTCAATTTCCTGTGCCGGGAAACCGGCCTTGCTGAGTTCCTGCTGCACGGATTCACGATCCGGCGTGACCGGATTGTCGTCATCCATGTAATAGTTTTCAAACAGGTACATCAGAACGTCGAAGACGTTTTCTTTCATTATTAGCCCTTTTACTTCAATCGGTTATAAAAGCCTCCGGGGTTGGCTGCAATATAACCACTCATTTCCAGCTGCAGGAGCATGGAGGAAACTTCGGCCGGCGTCAAATGGGTTGTTTTTACCAGCATATCAATTGATGTGCTCTCAAAGCCAATGGATTCAAGTAATTGCGCGTAATCGTCAGAGAGTTGCGGCAGCCTTTCGTGGTCCGTAGTTGGCGTTGCAGTGAAATCGAAGGCGGTCGCGAGTGCGCCAAGTTCATCCATGACGTCCTGTGCGGTTTCAACCAGCTTAGCTCCCTGGCGTATCAGGTGGTGACAGCCACGTGCCAGCGGGTTGTGAATGGAGCCGGGGATGGCAAAAACCTCGCGGCCCTGCTCCAGGGCATAACGGGCGCTGATGAGTGACCCGGAGCGGATTGCAGCCTCGACCACCAGTGTGCCGAGACTGAGGCCACTGATTATCCGGTTGCGGCGCGGAAAGTGTTCTGCCCTGGGCGGCGTCCCGGGCGGGAATTCCGATACCAGTGCGCCGACTCCGGCGATCTGGTGCGCCAGGCCCCTGTTTCTTGCCGGGTAAACGCGGTCAAGGCCGGTGCCCATCACGGCAATGGTCGGTGCGCCGGCATCCAGCGCACCCTGGTGACCGGCAGCATCGATGCCAAGTGCCAGTCCGCTGGTGATCACCAGGCCGGCTGCAGACAGGTGGCGTGCGAAATCGATGGCGGTTTGCCGGCCGGCTGCCGTCGGGTTGCGGCTACCAACCATCGCCAGCTGTGGTTCCTGCAGGACTTGCACGTTGCCGTGAACGTAGAGCAATGGCGGCGGATCGGAAATTTCCTGCAGGAGCGCCGGGTAATCGGGATCACGACAGGTCAGGATCCGGTTGCCGGGCTGTGCCTGCCATTCGAGATCGAGTTCGATGGCACGCTTGTCCGGGTGCCGCAGTGCATCAATGCTGCTGTCGGACAGCCCGAATTGATGCAATTGCCCGCTGGCGGCATGCAGAACATCTGCGGGATCAGGAAACTGTTCCAGCAGCTTGTTGAAGCTGGCCGGCCCTATGCCAGGTGCATGGAAGAGGGTCAGCCAGGCGATCAGGGAGTCGGTATGTATGCCGTTGCGGGATGCAGCCACCATGGTGGCTAGACATCCCGCAGCATTGTCTGATTTGTCACTGTATTCACCATCCTTGGTGGTTGCAGCTGTGGTCGAAGCTGTCAGGGCGTCCTGACAATATCATTAATATGAATCGCGCGATGGGCTTCCATGACCAGGCCCAGGCTCACTTTTTCAAAGGCACTGAAGACCATCAGGATGCCGGCTTCCTCGTCGGGCAGCTTGACCTTGTCGTTGCGCTTGCCGCTGATCTCGTCGCTAACAACCTTTCCTGCCTGGTAGATCTTCAGGACATGACCGGTTTCCATGCCTTCACGCGTGCCACGGTTGATGGCCACAACATTGTACTGGCCGATTTCCGTAACGCCATCGATTACCGAAATGATGCGTCCTTCCGTGCCGGGGGGTGCGGCATGCGGCTGGAAATGGGTGACAGACCCGGTACGTCTCATCGGCAGCAGGCGGTCGCCGACGCGTACCTCGCGGGTTGTCTCTGTCAGCAGCAGGGTTGCCGGGTCGCCGAATTGTTGCACCGGGCCATTACCGACATACAGTGCCTGGTAGCCGAGTACCTCATCGGTGTCCGGGTCAATATACGCGGGACCAGGCTCGTAGATGTCAAACAGGGGTTCGGTGTCACCCTCGATGCCGCGGACATAGACACGGTCGCCTGCGCCGGTTACCACGTGCTCGTCCGCGCTCTGCAACACGTAGGGAGCGCTATCCAGCTCATTTTCACCTACGACAATTGCGCGTGTCAGGAACTGCTTGATGGAATCAATCGGAATGGTCGGGATGGCCTTGTCCAGGCTTTCTTCCCGGATTTGCGGCGACATGTTGACTGTCGGGTAACCGCGCGACATACGTAACTGGGGTTTGCCGTCGACATAGACCAGGGTCAGGATATCGCCGGGGTAGATCAGGTGCGGGTTGGCGACCTGCGGGTTTACGTACCAAATCTCGGGCCACAGCCAGGGATCGCGCAGGAACATGGAGGAGATATCCCAGAGGGTGTCGCCCTTGACGACGACATAGCGATCGGGATGTTCCGGGTTAAGTACTACATCAGCTGCAAACAATGAGCCTGCAAGCAGAGCAGCGGTGACGATTCCGAACAATTTCTTGGTTGACATAGGCGTCCCTTTACGTCCAGTTTGTATCAATGCCCGACCAGTTTGCAGCAGATGCGAAATCCAGTTGGCTGGCGGAATCAGGTCAGTCGCGAGTTTAGCGGAAAATCCACACAGAACAAAACCTTTTGTCAGTTCCTGCAACAGCCGCACGCACGTTTGTGGTACAGTATATCGACCTGATCAACATCAAATCGTGACGGCATTCACATGACTATCCTCGATATACTGCACTTCCCGGACCCGCGTTTGCGAAATGTCGCCCAGCCTGTAGACCTGGTGGACGATGCAATCCGCAAACTTGTCGATGACATGTTCGAAACCATGTATACAGCACCGGGTATCGGTTTGGCTGCTACCCAGGTCAATGTAGACAAGCGGGTCATAGTCATTGATGTATCGGAAGAAAAAGATCAGCCTTTATGCCTGATTAATCCCGAAATCCTCGCGCGTGACGGAGTCGAGGAAATGGAGGAGGGCTGTCTGTCGGTTCCCGGTGTGTTCGAACTCGTGGAACGTGCCGACCATATCAGAATCCAGGCGTTGGGGCGCGATGGAGAACGCATCGAGATTGAGGCCAGCGACCTTCTCGCAGTGTGCATCCAGCACGAAATCGACCACCTTGACGGTAGACTGTTTGTTGATTACCTGTCGCCTCTGAAACGGGCGCGTATCCGCAAAAAACTTGAAAAAGAGCAGCGCCAGTCCCAGACGGGAACGCAAAGTCGCTCCGGGTCCCGGGCCATTTAGCAGGTGTTACCACCTGCCCGTGACATCCATCCATTTTGACCAGTCCGGCACCTGAAGCCGTGGAAACCGCGGCTGCAGCCCATGAACATCGTATTTGCCGGAACACCTGAATTTTCCGTGCCTGCACTCCAGGTTTTGCTGGACAGCAGGCATGCGGTCGTGGCTGTTTACACCCAGCCAGACCGGCCTTCCGGGCGTGGCAGGCGCACCATGGAAAGTCCCGTCAAACAGCTCGCGTTGCAGGCGAAAATCACGGTCTTCCAGCCGACCGCGCTGAAAACCGCAGATGCCCAGCAAGCCCTGCAGGCATTGCGGCCGGACCTGATGGTGGTGGTCGCCTATGGCCTGATTCTGCCGCCGGCAGTGCTCCGTATTCCGCGACTCGGCTGTGTCAATCTGCATGCGTCGCTGTTACCGCGCTGGCGGGGTGCAGCACCGATACAGCGAGCCATTCTTGCGGGCGATACCGAGACCGGCGTTTGCCTGATGCAAATGGAGGCGGGTCTTGATACCGGTCCACTACTGGCCTGCAGGCGTTGTGGAATTGAAAACACTGACACCGGCAGTCACCTCCACGACAAGCTGGCACAACTGGGTGCAGGCTTGCTGGAGGACAACCTCGATGTGCTGGAGCGCGGTGCACTTACGCCACAGCCTCAGGATGCCGCAAAGGCGACCTACGCACACAAGCTGCTCAAATCGGAAGCGCTGATCGACTGGTCCTGTTCGGCAGTGGATATCGCGCGCAAGGTGCGGGCTTTCAATGCATGGCCGGTTGCTGAAACCCGCTATCTTGACCGCCAGTTACGCATCTGGGAAGCGCAGCCCCGGGAAGGGGAGAGCAGCGCCACGCCGGGTAGCGTTATCTCTGCGGGCAGGGATGGTTTTGAGGTTGCATGCGGGGCGGGGCGGTTACTTGTCCTGAAGGTTCAGCTGCCGGGTGCGCGTGCGGTCAGTGCCGCAGATTTCATAAACGCCCACCCCCTGGAAGGCGTTTGTCTTGGCGGCGCCTGACCGGCTGGTAGTGTCCACGGCATGACACAGGATGCTCGTGCCAGCGCAGCGCGGGTGCTCGCGCAGGTGACTGCGTCAGGGCAGTCGCTGCCCGATGCGCTGGCGGCCGAACTCCGGTCCTTGTCCGACCCAGGTTTGCGGGCACTGGTACAGGAGCTGTCCTATGGCAGCTTGCGCTGGTATTACCGTCTTGATGCCTTGCTGTGCCAGTTGCTGGCAAGGCCGCTAAAGGAGCGTGACGTGGACGTGCGTTGCCTGCTGCTTGCCGGTCTGTACCAGCTGGACAAGCTGGCGCTTCCGCAGCGTGTTGCGGTTCATGAAACCGTGCAGGCAACTGAAGCGCTCGGCAAGCGCTGGGCCAGTGGCCTGGTGAATGCCGTGCTGCGCAACTTCCAGCGGCGGAGCAGCGAACTTGAGCCCGCAGTGGCGAGGTCTGAACAGTCGCGGTATGCACACCCCGGCTGGCTGATTGAAATGCTCAAGACAGACTGGCCGCATGCCAGGGAATCAATATTGCTGGCAAACAATGAAAGGCCACCTTTCAGCCTGCGGGTAAACCGGCTGCGCATATCGCGGCAGGACTACCTGGCACTGCTGGCCGGACAGGCACTGGAGGCAATGCCGCTGGCACATACTTCCCATGGTATTCTGCTGCAACGGCCGGTGCCTGTGGAGGGCTTGCCCGGGTTTTACGATGGCCTGGTGTCGGTACAGGACGGTGCAGCGCAGCTGGCAGCGGAGTTGCTGCAACTCGAGGCCGGCCAGCGTGTGCTGGATGCCTGCGCGGCACCGGGCGGCAAGTCGGCACAGATACTGGAAACCGCCCCGCAGTTGGCAACTGTGACGGCGCTGGATATCGACCGGCAGCGGCTGCACAGAACGGCAGAGACGCTGGAACGGCTGTCATTGCAGGCAGAGCTGCTGGCGGG
>Ga0209536_100011696_pt1 | contig 12824 bp, 12 predicted proteins | sample DeeMarSeWOR28_12_FD_187461 | JGI IMG/M metagenome (GOLD analysis project Ga0209536, IMG submission 187461) | Marine sediment microbial communities from White Oak River estuary, North Carolina - WOR-2-8_12 (SPAdes) (version 2) | ecosystem: Environmental > Aquatic > Marine > Intertidal zone >...
GGCAGTATGTTGATCGGCTTGTTTTCTGGGGCGGCTCGGCTGGGGAAGGATTAATTCTCGCACCCAATCCAACCATAATTGATGCTGCGCACCGGAACGGAGTAAAAATTTTAGGAAATGTTTTCTTTCCGCCGACCGCTTACGGAGGGCAGTTCCAATGGGTAAATGATTTTCTACAGAAGAGCGGGAATACTTTCCCAGTTGCCGATAAATTAATCGAAGCAGCAGAATATTACAGGTTTGATGGCTGGTTCATTAACCAGGAAACTGCAGGTGGTAATTCACAGACAGCTATCGATATGAGAGAATTTATGATTTACTTCCAGGAAAATTCTGATCTCGAAATAGAATGGTACGATGCAATGACAGAAAGCGGAGTTGTTTCATGGCAGAATCAACTTAACTCTCAGAACGACTGGTACTTTCAATGGGGAGATACTCTTGTTTCAGAAACTATGTTTTTAAACTTCTGGTGGAGCTCAACCGGATTAAATAACTCACGAACACTTGCTCAAAGTTTAAACAGGAGCGAGTATGATCTTTTTGCAGGAATTGATGTTGAGGCAAATGGATATAATACCAGCATAAACTGGTCTGCGCCCTTTCCAGTAGGACTTCCGCACGTGACTTCACTTGGAATTTACAGACCGGACTGGTGCTACAACTCATCAACTTCGCTGTCAAACTACTACAGCAAGTCCAGCATCTTTTGGGTGGGATGGAATAATGACCCCAGCAACACAACAACTTCAAATAGCTGGAAAGGAATTGCAAATTATATCCCTGCATTTACTCCCATAATCGATGTTCCGTTTGTTACAAACTTCTGTACGGGTCAGGGATATGATTTCTACATTAATGGCGAAAAGTTATCTTATCCTGAATGGTCCTCTACAGGTTGGAATAATCTTTCACTTCAGGATGTTCTACCAACCTGGCGATGGATTGTACAGAGTTCTGGGACAAAACTCACTCCCGAATTTGATTTCATAGATGCATACTATGGTGGGAACTGTCTAAAAATTTCGGGGGATTTAACGAGTGATAATCTTATAAAACTTTACAAGGCTAATTGTCTTATTTCTTCTGACACAAAAATTGATCTGGCTTTTAAAACGGGAAGCATTGGCTCAACCAATATGAAAGTTGGATTTTCATTCGAGAGCGACCCTTCCGTTTTTACTTATTTTGATGTGGGAAATACAACCACAGCAGATTGGAATTTGAAGACCATTGACATTGGTTCGTTGGATGGTCAAAATGTAGCTGTGATTGCGCTATTCTTTACCGGCGGATTTGGAAGCGGTTATGAAATTAAAGTCGGAAGGATTAGTATTTATAATGGCACAATTGATACTCCAATTCCGCCGACAAATCTTTTTGTTGAAAATAAAGTTGATGAGCAGGGATATGTTACATTAAGATTGAGATGGGACCATTCTACAAGTGCAACTTATTATTACAATGTATTCAGGAGAAACCAGGATAACTCACTTACCTATCTTGGCGGAACTGCAAACAATGCTTACTTTGTTCCTTTTGTTAAATATGAGCCCGGAGACAGTGCTGTTACGGTTTTGGTTCAGACTGTTGGAAATGAATTTGGTGAATCTTCATTTGCTGAAACAACATTTGAATGGTTTTCGCCGCCGGGAACAGCTACAAATCCATCTCCTGAAAATGGTGATACAATATTGGTTAAAAATCCTACTCTTGGATGGACACCGGGAAATGGGTCAACATCTTTTGATATTTATCTGGGCACAACAAATCCTCCTTCGTTTCTTACAAACACAACATCCAACTTTTATCAGACAGGATTACTTAATTCGAACACAACTTACTACTGGCGTATAGATTGTAAAAATCAGTACTACACAACAGAAGGAGATGTCTGGAATTTTACAACCGGAAATTCTATAGCAGACACGAATAGTTTCGCACTTCAGTTTGATGGAGCGGATGATCTGCTAAATTGTGGTAATGGAACATCATTGCAAATCACAGGAAATAAAATCACTCTTGAAGCGATGATAAATGCAACTGAATTTAAAAGTCAGCCGTTTGCAGGAAGTGTTATTGTGAAAGACCAGGGCTCTAATAGTTCCGGTTATATGATCCGATGCGGAGGAAACGGAATTATTAATTTTAATATCGGGAACGGAAGCTGGCACGAGATTAATACGCCGGCTAATTCCGTACAAATAAACCAGTGGCATCATGTTGCAGCAACTTACGATGGTACATCAATGAAAATTTATGTTGATGGAGAATTGAAAGTACAACAAAGTATCACATTAACAATTGGCAATGCTAGCAACAGCAATTTGCTTATTGGCGAATCGCCTGGTTTCCCCGGAAGGGTTTTCAATGGGAAAATTGATGAAGTAAGAATCTGGAATGTTGCCCGAACACAAGATCAAATTCAAAGGACGATGAATACTATTTTAACACCCGAGTACTATTCATCATCCGATAGTGGGCTTGTTGGTTATTGGAGATTGGATGAAGGAGTCGGACAAACCGCAAGTGATCTTTCATTTTATTCAAACACTGCAACTCTTGGAAGTTCACCCGGTCCGGATATCAACGATCCAGCATGGGTTGAAGCAAATATCCTCATTCTGAATGTGAAGGACGAAAACTACAATAACAATATTCCAACTGAGTTTAATTTATCACAGAACTACCCGAACCCATTTAATCCTGTAACCAGTATTCAGTATGCAGTAAACAGTAAGCAATTAGTTACACTAAAAGTCTACGACTTGCTTGGAAACCAAATTGCTGTGCTTGTCAATGAAGAAAAACCTGCTGGTAAGTATGAAGTTGAATTCAACGTAGCCAATCTATCCAGAGGGATTTCCGCCAAAGGCGGATGCGCCTCTGGCGTATATTTTTATCAGTTGAGGGCTGGTTCATTTGTAGAAACAAAAAAGATGATTCTCCTAAAATAAACCTGTCTGCCGCTAGGCAGGTTTTGTGCGGACAAGTTTTATTGAAGTAAGTTAATAAAATGACCGACTTAAGGTGCGTCAATGTTGACAGGGGCTACGTCAATGATGACAGGTGCATTAGTTAACTGGTAATTTTTCCTGCAATTATACCCGACTGATTTGTCGTTTGCTTTAAATCATTTGAAACGATTAAGGTTGGCTCAAAATACTTCTATAGACCTATCATTATCCTTTATAACTAAATAAATTTTTTCTGTGCCGATGACTGTTTACCAAATTCTTAAAACGACAATTTGGTCAGAATTCATCAGTTCACATCACATTAATACATCAAAAAGTAACACGCATCTTATTTTGATAACATTTTACAGACAAATACTTAAGAATTTAACCGGTTTTGATTTAAAATTGGTACGATACATGGGAAAAAGGGCTCAAGGGGAAAAGCCCCAAATGAATATAAAACAAATAGAAATTATAGAAACTTAACATGGGACAGCAACAATTACTTTTAATACTTTTGGGAACTATCATAGTGATTGCTGCTATTGGTTTGTCATTGGCAGAATGGGTAGAAGCACCTGCCGAAGCAAACAGGAACCAGTTGATTTCGGATCTAACTACTCTATCAAACAATGCTCAGGTATTCTACAAAAAACCAAAAGAAATTGGTGGAGGTAATCATAGGTATGAAGGTTGGGAGCTGCCAGTATATTATGAAAATTATGAATATGGAACATTCAAAGTCAAAATGAATAAAGGTGCAAATCAAATAAAAATAACTGCCATAGGAATCGAAAAGGGGAAGAACAGGAAAAAGTTTGTTGAAGTAGAAGCAGATGTGAAACCGAATAAAGTTCAAATAAAAATCAAAAATTAAAGCAATACATTAGCCCTCCAATTAAATAACTCAAAATTATTAACATAACCTCTCTCATTAAATTTTTCATTATTTAAACAACTATCGAAAAACATTAATTTTATTTAACTTGATTCGGCCGAAAATAGGTTGTCACCCCATCTTCTTCAATAATTAAAAATGTCTCTTCATCAATGAAAATCCCCGTATATAATATATTAATGGTATTAAGCTGCTTTCCTTTTTAGTTTTCTCCTGGAAATTATAAAGGAGATATATCATGAAGAAGGCTTTAATAATCGTTCAGAACAACAACAACAAAACAAGAAGATTTGGAGAAGAGATCACAGAATTTCTACTGAATAGAGGTCTCTCCGCTGAGCTGGTTCCAATAAATAATTTTGATAATAAAAATCTTGAAGGTGCCGACTACTTGCTGTTGAGCGGCTGGCACAACGGCTTATTGTTTTCAAAGAAGGATAACGAGTGGATATCGTTTGTAAAAAGATTGCCAACTTTAAATGGAATTAAGACTGCTTTATTTGCAACTTATAATATTTTCCCAGGCGCTATGTTCAGAAAGATGAAAAAATATCTCAGAGAAAAAACCGATAATTTATCATTCACATTGAAATCAAGCGATGGTTCGCTTTCCGTTTCAGACAAATTAGATCTCAATGATTTTATAAGATAAAGTTTTTAATTAAATGAAAACCCCTCTCGCGAGGGGTTTTTTGTTTCTATCCCAACTATTATTTAATCCTCACTTCAATTCATTCAGCCAGGTTTGCGCAAATTTTCTTCCCGCTTCTGTTGTTTCCTTTCCGCCTCTGAAGCAAAGTTTCCACATATAATCTTTTCGCTCATATTCTTGTTTAACAAAAAGTGTTCTGTTTTGGTCGATGGCGGTCTGTGCGTTAAAATCTACATCTTTTGACATTTCAAGAAATGATTCAAGCCATGTTTTAATTAATGAATTCGGATTATTGACGGGATACTTTATTTCCCAATCTGCAATATCTTTTTTGTGCTGTTCCATTTGCATATCATATGCTTGCTGATTGTATTGATCCATTTCGGGACTAAACATTACATTATCAGGATTATCAATTTCCTTTAGCTGGGCTTCCATCATTTCAATTGTTCCGTCATAAATAGATTTTTGATCTGCGGGTGCTTGTGATCGTGCTTCTTTCATTTCGTCAATGCTTTTTTGAATATCTTCCTTGTATTGTTTTTTTTGCTCCGCCATTGTTTTTGGCTTTTCCGGTGGCGTTGGCTTTTTTGTTTCCCGGTATTCATTATATCGCTTTTTAAAGTCCTCCGTCCTGCTAAAGTCCTTCACATAATTTCCCACAATTGTCACTTGTGCTGCACGATCATTTTGTGCAATAATTTTCAATTCCCTCAATCCCGGAAAATAAAAGTATGGTCCGGCAATATCAGAAAAGATAGTATTCTTAGCCTCGTCCTCTGTAATTTTTACTTTCTTCAACAGTGATTGTACATTTTCATCAATGATATATCCTGTATAAAAACCAGCCAATAATAATATCAAAGGGGAAAGAAAGAAAAGTTTTTTCATAGATTCTCCTATAAATAAAAATTTGTTTGAGAAAACATCCGTAAAAGAAAAATCATTTACAATAGTTCCTTTCTATCGCTTTTAACGGATCCAAATTACGTTTTGTACATCATCATAATTTACCATTCATCAGTCTAAAATCATTTTCTTTATCCCATTTATTCATATCCTTTTTTGATTAAACTCATTACCAGTGTTTTATTTCTGATTTCATCCGTTTGTACCAAATTGATTTCACCACACCTGTTCTGAAATTATTTTTGTAATGATATAAAATAAAAACGAGGTAAACGCTATGAAAAGAAATGCTTTACTTTTCTCGGTTTCCTTCTTTCTTCTCGTTCCTTTCCAGATTATTCCACAGGAAACAGCCGGTTTAAACTCTTCACAAATGGAAGCTTGCTATGAGACCTTACAGCAAGGACTCAATTCAGATAATGAGGGTTTGAAGGCTGGTTGTGCTTATATGGCCGGCGAAATCCGCTGTCAAAGAAGCGTTGTTTGTTTACTGAAAATTCTTCATAATAATCCTTCTGAAGAATTAAGAATACTTGCAGCACTTTCACTTTACAAAATTGGAGATGCTCGCGGGATTTATGCAATTAAGAAGGCAATAAAATACGATGAAAGCAAAAGAGTTCAGCGGATGTGCGGAATCTTCTATAAAGCTTATATTCAGGGAAGGCCGAATAGCAATATTAATGTAGCAGTTAACTGAATATCATTTTGCTTTGATATATTTCGTTAGCATTATCATATTTCGAATATTCTGTCTGAGTTTTTTTTAAAATAGTTTCAGAACGGAAATATTTTTAAATATGACAAAATCTTTATGTGGTTTAATATACCTTTGTTTTCTTTTTAACCTGTCTGCAATATCTATTGCACAGATTCAGCCTTGGTTTAAATTGATCTCTCCAGTTAACACAACCCTTCGTCAATTATCTTTTGTCGATAGCCTGACAGGATGGGCTGCAGGGGACTCAGGAACTATAATCAGGACAATCGACGGCGGCAGGAATTGGGAGGTTCAAAACAGTACTATACAGACTTTTATTTTGGATATTTTCTTTCTCAACAAAGATCTCGGTTGGGCGCTCTCCATAAAGGATGAGTTCCCCTTCAACTCCATAATTTTAAAAACCACAAACGGTGGTGATCTTTGGGTAGCGGAGAATTTTCCTGATTCTTCAAAATTATTAAGAACTGTTTTTTTTATTGATTCGCTTAACGGGTTTGTCGGCGGCTCTTACATTGGATACACAACCGACGGTGGAAATAACTGGGCTGCTGCCGCGATAGATTCGAACATGATTTCCAGTTTTCCGATTTACAATTTTAGTTTTTATAACAATTATTTTGGATATGCGTGTGGCGGAAGAATTGATGTAGCTGGTGTCATCTGGCAAACAACTAATTCAGGTTTAAACTGGATTGCAAAAAGCGTCAGTTCCGACGAAGTTTTTGATCTGTTTATTCTTGATTCTCTAAATGCAATTACTCTCTCGGGTGACCCCGAGGGTTTTTACCCTGTTGGAAGGATCACATCAACAAATGCGGGAATGACATGGAATTATGATACACTTTCTTTCGTCGGAATTTCCTTTGCAATTGATTTCAGAATGTACAACGAGGGATGGTCCGCTTCAGGATATAAATTTATATTGACAACTGACAGAGGAGAAACCTGGGGTGAGTTTGAAACCCCTGATAGTTCAATAATTTATGATCTTCAATTTACTGATCCAAGAAATGGTTATGCGGTTGGTTTAAACGGTGTTATTTTAAAATTTAATCCAACATTAGCTGAAGTTAAAACAGAGTCTGAATTTTTAGACGACTTTGTTCTTTTTCAGAATTATCCAAACCCGTTTAATCCAACTACCAATATCTGTTTTTATTTGGGAAAAACAGATATGGTAACGCTAACCATATACGACTATCTGGGAAAAGAGATCACAACTCTAATTAATGAAGAAAGCGTCCACGGTTCATACGAGCTTCAATTTAATCCAAAATTGTTTCAATTGGCTTCGGGAATATATTTTTACCGACTGAAAACCGGGAAGAAAGTCCAAACGAGAAAGATGGTTTATTTGAAGTAACCCTCCATTCTTAAAGAAATAAGAGCATTTTGTATAATTCCTTCTTAAATTACAAGAACAATATTACTTTTGATTTGATACTATCTAAGGAGCTTAAATGAAAAACCAGTTAAATGATTTTCCGAAAAAAACCGCTGCATACTTAAAGAAGCTATCAAAAAATAATACCCGCGAGTGGTTTGAAGCGAACCGCGATAAATACAATTCGGAATTCCTTGAGCCCTGTTTTCAGTTTGTTGTTGAGATGGGAGATAAGCTTCAGGATATTGATCCAGATATTGTAGCAATCCCCAAAATTGATAAATCCATTTTCAGATTGCACAGGGATGTTCGTTTCAGCAAGGATAAAACTCCATATAAAACAAATGCCGGTTTATATTTCTGGAATGGTAAAATGAAAAAAATGGATGCCAGTGGTTTTTATTTTCATCTAGAACAAAAGCTGTTTGGTACCGGACTCGGTATTTATTCTTTCCCCCCAAATCTTTTAAAAAAATATCGTGATGTGGTTTCAACCTCTTCTTCTGTAAAAGAACTTCACCAGATTGTGCGTTCTCTTGAGAAAAAGGGATTTACAATCGGAGGCTTAAAGTTCAAGAAAACTCCAAAGGGTTACAACGCTAATACAGCATATCCGGGTTATCTTTTATTCGATGGACTTTATGCCTGGTATGAAAGCAATGACTTTAAAAAGCTGGAGAACGGTAAGGCCGTTAATTTTATTTTCAAGCTATTTAAAGAAATGCTTCCTATCCACAAGTGGATTGTTAAAAAACTTTTTTAATACCCTTTGCGAGAAATTTAATTTTGGGGATTCGGACTTTTTTTCAAAAACTCAACAATAAAAAAGCGCCACATAATATGGCGCTTTTGCGATTAATAATGCTATCTTTTTATTTCAGAAGCATCATCTTCCTGATACTTGTGAATGCCTCTCCGTCGGTTCCAAACGCATTAAGTTTATACAAATAAATACCGCTTGTTAAATTGCTTGCATTAAATGTAATTGTATGCGAACCAGCTGCAAAATCGCTGTTTACTGCATCAGCTACTTTTTCACCAACCAGATTATAAACAGTCATTGTAACTCTTGCGTCTACCGGTAAAGAAAACCTAATTGATGTTGATGGGTTGAATGGATTCGGATAATTTTGTTCAAGATCAAATATTGTCGGCAGAGAAACTTCAGCTTCAACAACATCAGAATATTTTAAGCTACCGTCAAAATCAATCTGTTTTAATCGGTAGTAATACTTCCCGCTGTTTACTGATTGGTCTGAATAACTATAGGTCTTCGGTTCTGTTGTTGTGCCAAAGCCGGGAACAAATCCAATTTTCTCGAAGGTACTGTTGTCTGTGCTTATCTCAATATCAAACCCCTGATTGTTTGTTTCAGTAGCTGTTGACCAAACTAACTCAACATTTCTCCCGATAACATTCGCAGAGAAAGAAGTTAGTTCAACAGGAATCGTTGAGTAATCAACCAGCGAGATGTACTGCAAATTTGACGACGAATAAACTGTCCTTATTAAATTGCCATTTGTGCTGTCAATTTCGTGCAAACCAGCACCGTTAGTTACAAGATAAGTTCCGCCAGGAAGTAAATAGGCACTTCTTAGTCCTGTGACTGCAGTAAAGAAATGTAATTGGCTTCCGCCTGCTGTATAAATTCCTAACCCGGATGGAGTTGAAAAAACCGCAAGGGCAAGATTTCCGTTTGGAAGCTGAACAATATCCTGTGGAAAGTTTACTCCTGTTATCAGATCATTTAAATAGTTTCCGTTTAAGTCATACCTGTGTGCCGCATCGCTGGTTGATGCAGTAACGAGAACATCACTTGCTCTGAAAAGAATATCAAAAGGACTGTTAAGCCCGCCGGCACCATTTGCTATAAAATTACCAAGGTAATTACCTCCGGCATCAAATTCTGGTATGCCGTTCGAATTTGCACCGCTTCCAACAGTTACAACTAAGTTTCCATTTGGTCTGTAACCATGTCCACGAATGTTATCCAGTATATTGTTGTTGACTCCACCAGCGGGTGCAAAAATTCCCAGATATGCTCCTGCGGTATCAAATTTCTGGACAAGATCTGTAATCTGATCTGACACACTTACGAACCCTGCAACATTCAGAAGTGCGTGCTTTGGTGAAGCAAGATTTCCCGGGTTTGGCGGAATATAGTTTGCATTAACAAGGTCTCCGGTGTTGGGGTCAAATGCTAAAACATTATCGTTTGTCCAGTCAGGAATTAGCAGCAGTTTTGTCTCTGAACTGGCATTGTTATGATTGTTAACTAACGATTTGCCCCAATTTATTTCTGCATTTGTTAAGTCATATTGCTGGGTAATTTGATCGTAAGTTAATACCTCACCATCCGAAAAAGGATGTGCTGCATTTTTAATAATGCTGTATAACACCTTGCCGTTTTCAACCTTAACAACATCCATCAAAATGTTTCCATTAAGTTTTATGCTGATGGGAAGTTCTTGGCTGAGAGCTACTTTTTTTGCATCGATATACATTTGAGGACTTGTTTCCTTGGAAATCATTATTTGCTCAAATGTATTTTCTTGTGAGAAGGACGGATATACATACAAAGCGATTACTAAAAGTAGTATTGACTGGAAAAATTTATTCATAATTACTCCTTTTGTTTTTTGAAATGTAAATTAATATGAAGGAATGGCTTAAAATTTCTTCTAATTGCATTACAATATAAAAGAAAATAATGTCATTTCAATCCGGTGGTTTTATAATCAGGCCAACTTACTTGATAGTAGTCAATCATTTGAACATATGAAAATTAGTTTTTGTTTTTTATTTCTTCGTGTCTGTAACAATTAATAATATGGTCATTCACCATCCCGGTTGCCTGTATGTGTGCGTAAACAATAGTTGAACCTACAAACTTAAATCCCCTCTTTTTCAAATCTTCACTTATTTTGTCTGATAATTCTGTTCTTGCAGGAAGCTGTTTTAGTGATTTGAATTTGTTTTGAATTGGCTTGTTGTTCACAAAACTCCAGATATATTTATTGAATGTACCGAATTCTTTTCTAACTTTAAGAAATGCTTTGGCATTTGTGATTGCTGCTTCAATCTTTAGCCTGTTGCGGATTATTCCTTCATTCTTAAGAAGAGAATTAATTTTCCTTCGGTCATACTTTGCTATCTTGTTGAAGTCGAATCTATCAAATGCTTTCCTGAAGTTTTCTCTTTTATAAAGAATAGTTCTCCAGCTTAGACCGGCTTGAAATCCTTCGAGAATTAAAAACTCAAAAAGTTTTCTGTCATTATGAACAGGGAGTCCCCATTCTTTATCGTGATATTTAATCATTAGTTTATCATCAGATGGCCAGGGGCAACGTTTTTTCATAATAAGACTTTCATTTTAATAATCGAATTTATTTTTCTTCCGGTTGTACAGAACTATTCGATGATTCGGTTGCGCTAGACGATCTAAATCTACTCGCATTTTTAACTGCCTGGATTAGTAAAAACTCAATCTGAGCATTTATACTTCTTAAATCATCAGCCGCCCATTTTTCAAGGGCGGCATGAAGGTTTTCATCAATTCTTAACAAGAATTTTTTCTTTTCAGGCATAGCATTATTTTCAAATTTATAATTCTAATGAGCAGCCCGTGCTCGTTTATATAATAATATTACATAGAAACCCAGTATAATTATCCAGGGATATTTCTCAAGCAGTTCAAATTTCTGATGAATTACTACTTCTGTTTTTCCTTTAAAGGAGAGCATATTTTCATAAGCTATGAGAAGTGATCCTTGTGACGAATAAATCTCAAATGGTTTTCTTAGCTTTCCCGATTTACAATTCAACCTAGCACCTTTTGGCAATTCTATTGTTCCCTTTGTCTTCCAAAAGTTTGCAACAAATTTTGCAAAGGGCATTTGATAACCAAATTTGTAAACTCCATATTCTGTTCGCCAGATGCTAGGTTGCTTTATTTCGAACTTATGATCATATAGCTCCACAATTGCTCTGCTGCTTACCAATTTCGGAAAAAGAAGTGTGGCTAAAACTTCGTCTGATGCTCGCAGCTCATACTCTCTTTTCTTTAAAGAGGGCTGATAGAAGATTAGTTTTTCGCCTATGTAATGTGTTAATGGATACATTATAAATTCAATTTCATTGATATAAAGTTCCGGTATTTATTACAGGCTGTACATCATGTTCTGAAACCAGTGCAACCATGAGATTATTAACCATTGTAGCTTTTTTATCTTCATCAAGAGTAACGATGTTCTGTTGACTTAAAGAATTCAAAGCCATTTCAACCATCCCAACTGCCCCCTCAACAATTTTGGTTCTTGCGGCAATAATGGCCTGCGCTTGTTGTCTTCTTAACATTGCCTGTGCGATTTCCTGCGCATAGGCAAGATGGCTGATTCGTGATTCCAGAATTTCAACTCCCGCGATTTCAAGTCTTTTTTCAACCTGCGACTTCAGATTCTCTGCTATTTCCTGCGGGCTTCCGCGCAAAGAAGATTTTTCTTCTTCTTCAACATCATACGGATATTCTGATGCAAGCGAACGGATTGCGGTCTCGCTTTGTATATCAACAAACTCTTCATAATTCTCTACATCAAAAACTGCTTTTGCAGAATCAATTACTCTCCAGACAATTACAGCTGCTATTTCAATCGGATTGCCGTGCAAATCATTTACCTTAATTTTTTCGCTGTTGAAGTTTCTTATTCTGAGTGTAACTCTTCTCTTTAATGTGAAGGGATTTACCCACCAGAAACCCGAAAAGCGAACTGTTCCAATATACTTTCCGAAGAAAATTAGAACACGCGAGTCGTTCGGTTGAACCACTATAAATCCATTTATTATAATTATCATTAGAATCATCAAGGGAATGAATGTCCAGAAGATTTGAAGGTTTTTCGTTTGGATCATATCTATTATCAGATAAATCTCCAAAGTAATTATAGCCAATAAAATGAAAAGCATTAAAAAGCCATTCATTTTAACTGCTGATTTTTCCTGCATTTTTTCCATTTTTTACTCCTTTTTAAAAGTGCTATCACAACGATAGCATATTAATATCATAATGTCAAATTAATTTTGAATTTTATTCAATAATGAATTGTTTTACAAATAAAAAAAATATGAAAATACTGCTAACCGGAGCTACCGGCTACATAGGAAAAAGACTACTGCCTGTTTTATTAAAAGAGGGACATGATGTTATTTGCTGTGTCAGAGATAAAAATCGATTCCATCCGAATATCAACATTAATAACGGGAAGGTTTATGTTATTGAAGTTGATTTCTTGAAGGAACCA
>Ga0209536_100011697_pt1 | contig 12824 bp, 12 predicted proteins | sample DeeMarSeWOR28_12_FD_187461 | JGI IMG/M metagenome (GOLD analysis project Ga0209536, IMG submission 187461) | Marine sediment microbial communities from White Oak River estuary, North Carolina - WOR-2-8_12 (SPAdes) (version 2) | ecosystem: Environmental > Aquatic > Marine > Intertidal zone >...
ATCGACTCATGGTGGAACATTTTGCTGATGCGGTTCTGGGTAAGGAAACATTGGCCCTAACCCCCGACGATAGTGTTCGCAATATGCGGGTTCTGGACGGCTTGGCGGAAGCAGCCCGGACCGGGAAGACGGTGAGATTCTAGATTGCAGAATGCAGGTTTGAAAGGGCAAAGGGCATGGAGCATAGGGCATAGGGCAGAAGACAGCTGGCAGCAGGCAGTGTCGTTATCCGTTATTAGTTATCCGTTATTCGGGAGTTTTGTCCCTTTGAGCTGTGAGCCATGATTTATGAGCTGAATTGACGATTTCTACGATTTTTACGATTTCCGCGACTTCTACGATTTGAACGACTTGAACGATTTGAACGTCTTGCACGGTTTCTACACACTTTAGGCATTTCTAAACTATGAGCAGATCAGAGCCAGCGAGAAAAATATCAAAACCTGTTTTAGGGGTTTTCGTGCTTCTTATGCTTGTGGGAGTTGCCACCTTTTTTGTCCAGCTCGGAGGCGAGCATCCGGAGCGAGCCTGGCATGCGTATCACATCAATTTTCTCCTCTGGTCAGCTGTTGCCCAGGGAGGTCTTTTGTTTTCCGTGGTGATGCATCTCGTTGGTGCCAGGTGGAGCCAGCCCATGCAGAGACTGGCTGAATCTTTTGCTGCTTTTTTCCCCCTTTCATTTGTCCTCTTCATCTTACTGTTTTTGGGGAGAGAGTATCTCTTTCCTTGGCTGCATCACGAACACGGCAAAGAAATCTGGCTCAACCTGCCCTTCCTCTTCTCGAGAGATTTCATCGGCCTTGTACTCCTTTACGGACTTGGCTTGGCTTACCTTTACTATTCATTGCGGCTCACATTAGACCCAGAGCAAAGAGGGGGTCCATTGAGGGATTTTCTCCTTCGCGGCACGACAGGGAGCGAGGAAGAAACGGCGGTCTACAAGAAAAAGATGACGGTCCTGAGTGTCCTCTATATTCTGGCCTATGCTCTCGTCCTCTCGCTCATCGGCTTTGACCTGGTCATGAGCATGGAGCCCCACTGGTTTTCAACCCTATTTGGGGCCTATGTTTTTGCCAAGGCCTTTTATTCGGGACTTGCTGCTTTGATGATTCTCTCTGCCATTTTCTATCTCGGCAGAGAGGAGAAATCATCTCTGAGCTCTTCTCATTTCCATGACCTTGGCAAGCTCTTGTTCGCTTTCTGTTTGGTGTGGGCCGATTTCTTCTATGTGCAGCTTCTGGTGATCTGGTACGGCAACATCTCTGAAGAAACCCACTATGTGATCCAGCGGGTTATGACCCTGCCCTGGCAACCACTCGCTGTGACTGTGCTCCTTGTTGGCTTCTTAATCCCTTTCTTCATTCTCTTGAACCGGCGAGTAAAATCAAAACCGGTCCCCATGATCATTCTTTGCACCCTCGTCATCATTGCTCTCTGGCTAGAGCATCTACTCCTTCTGGGCCCGGCCTGGAATCATCATGTTTCATCTCTACCCCTGGGCCCTCCAGATATATTGATCTTCTTGGGTTTCTTTGGACTCATGGCCTTCACCATAGCTTACTTCTTGCGCATTTTTCCTGAGTTCGCCCCAGGACGGACGGTTTAATGACAGATCACCTCCCCACTAATAACGGCTTCATGGTAACGCTGAAACGCAATAGGTGGCCTCTGCTCCTTACCTTGTTTGCTGGGCTGGGAATCATTCTCTTCCTCCAATTCTTTTATGGTTATGCCTCTGATGTAGGCCCTGAACAGCCGATACCGTTCAGCCACAACGTCCACAGCAGTGTCAAGCAGATTCAATGCCAGTATTGCCACCCCTATGTGGCCTACTCCAATTTTCCGGGAATGCCGCCGGTGGAAAAGTGCTTGCATTGCCACAACTATATCATCAAACAGCATCCCTGGATTCAGAAGGAACACGAGTATTTCAACACGGGCAACCCGACTCCCTGGAGAAAAGTCAACTACCTGGCCGAGCACGTCCTGTTCAACCATCAGCGGCATATCAACAAGAACATATCCTGCCAGCAATGCCATGGCCCAGTTCAAGACCTGCACCGGTTGCCGCACAAAGTCTGGTACATGAATGAGTGCATCACATGTCACCGTAAAAAGAATGCCAATGTAGACTGCTGGCTCGCGTGCCACAGTTGACCAGGTCCCGTTTGGTAAACTTTGGATTTCTCGATTTGGGAGAGAAGTAATTGGACGCAACGAAAGAATCCTTGCCGAAAAACAACCCGACGGCCATGGCCTTTGCGCTGACGTCGGCGGTCTGGTTTGCCCTGGCCACAAGTTTGGGGATGATCGCTGCAGGCTACTTGATTGCACCGGATTTCATGGCTAACATCGAATACATTCATTTCGGCCGGGCGCGGCCCATGCATGTAAACGGTGTGCTGTTCGGTTTTGTCACCCCAGGACTGCTGGCCGCCGCTTTCTACTACATCCCACGGCTTCTCAGAACCCAATTGTTCAGCCACAAGCTGGGCGTATTTTCCGCCATTTTCTGGAACATCAGCTTGCTAGCCGGCATAATCGGCGTCTCTCTGGGCTACACCCAAGGTCGTGAATACGCAGAGCTTCCATGGGGAGCGGACATCATGCTGGTCGTTGGTTTTGCACTGATAGTCCTCAATTTCTTGCTCACCATCCGCAAGCGCACCGAGCCCATCCTTTATGTCTCCATCTGGTATGTTGCGGCGGCAGTGGTCTTGACCTCCTGCACCTACGTCCTCGGTAACGTGATTTGGAAGCCGGACACCGGTGCACTCGCGGGTATTCCCGACGCAATTCTTCTCTGGTTTTATGGGCATAATATTTTCGGACTCCTGTTGACACCGATGGCCTTGGGGGTGGCTTATTATGTACTGCCAATCGCCACTCGCAGCCCACTGTACAGCCACACCCTGTCCTTGATAGGCTTCTGGTCCCTCATCGTGGTCTACACCCACATCGGCACCCACCACTTGCTACAGGTCCCGGTACCCACCTGGCTGAAAACCATCTCCATAGTGGACAGTGTCGCCATGGTTATACCGGTGATGGTGGTGCTGATTAATCTTTGGTACACCGTCAGAGGCAAACTGGGATCCATTCACGCCGACATTGGGGCCAAATTTGTCTTCGCCGGCACCATCTATTACTTTTTCGTCAACATCCAGGGGTCCATGATGGCCCTGCCGGTAGTCCAGCGCATCACCCATTTCAACAACTGGGTGGTGGGCCACGCCCACATCGGGGTACTCGGTTTTGCCGGCTTGACCGCCCTGGGCGGTCTGTACTTTTTGCTCCCCCGCATTACCGGTAAGCCCTTGTACAGCAAATTTCTAGCCGATCTGCAATATTGGCTGGTGCTCATCGGCATCACCGGTTTTGCCATCGTGCTGACGGTAGTAGGGCTGATCCAGGGCAATGCCTGGTACAATGGTGAGACACTCTATCGGACCCTGCCGGAAATTCAACCGTACTACGTCCTCCGGGCCTCGCTGGGAACCTTCATTATGATCGGGGCCTATGTGGGACTGTATAACATTTTGAGAACGATGTATTTCAATCGTGGGACCACAAAATGAGAATGACCCCAACCGTCATCCTCGTCGGTATCTTGGCCTTACTTGCCGCTATCACTTTGACAGTGGTTTACTGGCCCTATGCAACGGCCGACCGCGCTCCTTCGGAGATATTTCGCCCCCGCACCACGGTAGAACAGGCCGGGCGCAAAATATACCTAGAAAACGGCTGTGTGTACTGTCACAGCCAGTCCATCCGCGCCTTCGACTGGGGGCACGGTGCGGATCGCATCGCGCAGTCTGGCGACTACATTGCCGATGAGCCTATCGCCCTGGGATCGCAACGCACTGGTGTGGACCTGTCCCAGGAGGGTGGAGAGCATCCGGACGACTGGCACATAGCGCATTTTATCAATCCCCGGTATACCCGACCCAGCTCTATCATGCCGCCCTTTGAGTGGTTGGGCATGGAGCGCATCAATACTCTGACCCAGTACGTCCAGAGCCTGGGGTTGAAGAACGCGGACCGGCGCATGGAGCGTCAGCGCCACTGGAAGAAGGAGGCCATCGAGGCATACGAGGCCGGCCCGGAATACAACGCCCGCTGGCTCGCCGAAATTGTGCCGGAGGGATGGCGCAACATTCCCAATCCTTATCCGACCACCAAGGCCAGCCTGGAGCGGGGAAAAGTAATCTACCAGAAATTTTGTATTGGCTGCCACGGTCCCATCGGCGACGGCATGGGACCGGCGCAGCCCTGGATATACCCGCCGCCTCTTAATTTTACTTTGTTAAAGGGAAGGCAAATATCCGGCGGTATTATCTACTACCAGCTGATGAACGGCATAACCGGCTCGGCCATGCCTTACTTCAAGCGCGATTTGGAGTCCCAAAAAATCTGGGAAGTTGGCGATTACGTGGCTGTCTATTTTATCAATCAGAGCGATGCCAATGAGGAACCCAAAGGAATTGACGCGGCGTGGGAACCCTAAAGGCAAAGGGTATAGGGCATTGAGCATAGGGCATGGAGCATGGATTAGGCGAGACGGGGATGAGAGGACAGAGGACAGCAAGTCGACACGGTGACCCGGGGACACGGAGACGCGGAGATTTCGGAATGCGGATTGCGGAATGTTTTATATCTGAACTGCTTAAACGATTTTCCTGTGAGCTTTGAGCTGTGAGCTGAATTGACGACTTCTACGGCTTCTAGGACTTTTACGGTTTCTACGATTTGAACGATTTCAACGACTTGAACGGATTCTAAGTATTTTTGGCATTCAAGGCATTTGCAATGTATTACCCATACTTTTTAGCTTACATGGCCAGTGGTTTTGTTATCAGCCTGGTTGTCTTGTTCTGGGCTCTCGGAAATGGGCAGTTTAAGGATCAGCAGAGGGCCCGCTTTTTACCTTTGGAAGACAAACCCGCAACCGGGCCGGCCAGGCTTTCACGCATGGGCCGTTGGCAAACCCTTATCCTGGTGGCTTTGGCCTGTAGCGGGCTGGTGGCTTCAGTTGTAGCAGTGGTGCTGTCCCTGATCTCCACAGGGAAATTTTCGGGTCACTAGGTACAAACCTAATCTGCACGAGGGACTTTGTAATGCGATATTTTGCCCTTTTGAACCTGAAGCACTTTGTGCTGTACCTGTTTCCGGCACTGGCAACCATAGTGCTTTTTGCCGCCGGCCTTGGGTTCTATTACCTGAAACGAGGGGATTCAGCCGAAAGGGAAAAACGTATTATCGAGGAATATCCGGGTGGCATCGAGGGCCGCAATGCTCCCTTTCCCCTTGTGCTAATTCTCCTTATTGGCGGCACCGTCATCTGGTCGCTAGCCTACATTCTTTTCATCGGCTTGCTGGGAGTGAAGATATAATGGACCTTGAACATACGACCTCGAGGCTCAGGACCTGGCTGCTGGTCGCAGCCTGCGTAGCCATCGTTGCGTTTCAGGGATGGCTGGCATATACCGTTATCGGTGATCTCGGCCAGCCTGATTGGGATTACAGGCCAGTAAAAGATGTGCCGGGAGAATCCCCCTATACTTTGACAGAGCCGTACCACCCGCTGCCCTTTCCCCAGCACGTCTACGGCAAACAGGGTGATGAGAATAATCCCCTGCGGATTCTCAATTTATATGAAACCTATGAACTGGCAGGTGAGGAGCAATGAAAAAGGTATTGGCCTTAGTACTCGCCGGGGCCATTTTCATCTTTATTGCCTATGAGGCACTGATATACTACGATAATGACTTTCGCTACGGTCGCATGCGAGAAACCCCTGCGGTGAAGCCTCACGAGGAGCCGCTGCTGATCATGGAGGGTGGTGTGGTGCCCTTTTCAGGCGGCGACGCCGCTCTTTTGCTGCTTGATGCCGAAGAGCTGCAGCCTTCGGTTATCATGAAAACTGCAGAAAGCATTTCTCGTGGCGAATCGGTTTATTTTATCTTCTGCGCTCAATGCCATGGAAACAATTACGACGGCCGGGGTACTGTCGGACAGAGTTTTCATCCGCTGCCGACGGATCTGCGCAGTGACCAAGTTCAGAGTCGAAGCGAGGGGAAGCTGTTTAAAACGATCAGTTACGGCATCCCAGACGGCCGCCAACCGGCACTGCATACCACCATTACCATCGAGGACCGCTGGCGTGTAGTAGCATACGTGAAGTCTCTCGGCGTCCGCAAGTGAAATGAACCCCACCCCAGATTGCTGCGATCTCTGCGGTCTCCCTCTCCGTTACCGCCGGATCAGCCTTCCTATCTCAGGCAAAACCTTTCACTTCTGTTGTATGGGATGCAAGCAAGTGTTCCACATGCTCATGGAGGCGAGCGAATCGCCCGACCCTGCGTCATTTCGTCAGACAGAGCTTTTCAAGAAATGCCAGGAAATTGGCATCATTCCTCGGTCTGAAAGCGAACTGACTGAGAGAACTCGGGACTTGCCGGCAGTTACCGCACTTACTCCAGAAAGAGAAAATCTTACATCCCGGCAAGATAACAACACGTTGAGCTTGACCCTTAAAGTAGATCAGATGTGGTGTCCCGCCTGCGCCTGGGTTATTGAAGAAACTCTCAAAAAAAACCCTGGAATTGTCTCAGCATCATGCAATTTCGCCACGGATAGAGTGCGGTGCGATTACGATCCGATTCTCGGTTCTCCTCAGAAGATCATTGGCGCGATAAATGATCTTGGCTATGAAGCCTCCTTGCCTGGCGAAGGGAAGGATGGCAAATATGGAAAAGCGGAACTCATCCGTTTTGTCATATCAGCATTCCTCACTATGAATGTGATGATGTTATCATTTGCTCTGTATTCGGGGTTTTTCACTGAACTGAGCAAGGACACTGTTTACAAGCTTTCCTGGCCCATATTTGTCATGGCCAGCGTCGTTCTCTTTTACGGTGGCAACACCATCTATCGCCGGGCCTTTGCCGGGATTTCCGCCGCCGGTTTTAGCATGGAAACGCTTATAACGGTGGGCTCATTTAGTGCTTATTTCTACAGCGTTTACGGACTGCTTAGGGCGAGTATTCACCTGTATTTTGACACCTCCTCAATGCTCATCACCCTCGTCCTTCTGGGCAAGCTTCTCGAGAGAAGGGCCAAGGACGAAGTCCAAGAGGACCTGGCGAATTTTTTCTCTCTTCGCCCCACCAAAGTAAGAATCTGCTCCCAGGTTTACCCGGAGGGTCGCTACGTAGACTCTCAGCACCTGAGAAAAGGCGATACCTTTAGAGTGGAAGAAAACGAAATACTCCCTGCCGACGGCCTCATACTTCAAGGTGAAGGGTCCGTGGACGAGTCCTCTCTTACTGGTGAACCGTTGCCTATGGGGAAAAAAACTGGAGACCGAATAAAGAGCGGCAGCCGGGTCATTCAGGGGGTTTTTACCGTTAAAGCTGAGGGGGTGGGTGAAGATTCAATTGTGGGCCAGATGATTAGCATAATGGAGCAGGCCCTGGGCAAAAAGACACCCTTCGAGGGAAAGGCTGAGCGTGCCTTGCAGTGGTTTGTGCCTATTGTCCTCGCCCTAGCTGCAGGAACCGGCCTTCTCTGCCTGCTTTTCGGATCGACTGTTGAGGAGTCACTCATCCGGGCGGTGACGGTCACAGTCATTTCCTGCCCATGCACCCTGGGTATAGCCATTCCCATGGCCAGGGTGGCAGGGATTTCCCTGGCAGGTAGAAAAGGTATTCTCGTCAGAGACTTCACCTCCTTCGAACAGGCAGGAAGGGTGGATTCTTTCGTCCTAGATAAAACAGGAACAGTTACCAAGGGTCAATGGTCACTCCTGAAAATTCTTCCAGTTGGATCTCTTTCCGAGAGAGAATTATTGGGATTGGCTGCATCGCTGGAAAAGGAGTCTGATCATCTTATTGCGGCTGAGATCGTCAGGGAAGCAGCAAAACATCAAGCCGAACTGGTGACCCTGCAAGGAGTGGAAGTTTTTGAAAATGGAATTTCAGCGGTCTTGGAAGGAGAGGAGGTCAGAATAGGTTCTAGAGAATTTATCGCTGACGAAATTACCGGAAGCTCCACTCTGTCTCTACTGGAGAAGGAACCCGAACACTCCCTGGTATTCATGAGCGTTGCCCGTGAAATCTGCGGTGTTTTTATCTTTGGTGACGAGATAAAGGGCACCTCAACCCAGGCGGTTAGGACGTTACAGGAAGCCGGATACCAGGTTGCCCTGATTTCCGGGGATGACAAGCTGACCACCAAAACGATTGCTGCTGAGATGGGAATAGGCGAGGCCCTGGGCGGGAGACTCCCCCAGGAAAAGGCAAACTATATTGCTGCCTTGCAGGAACGAGGTCGCCAGGTAGCCATGGTTGGAGACGGCATAAATGATGCCCCCGCCCTTGTGCAGGCTGACTTGGCCATAGCAGTTCACTCCGGCAGCCACCTGGGCAAAGAGGCGGCAGATATCACTTTGATGCGGGGGGATCCCCTTCAGATATGCGACTTTATCGACTTAGCCAGGAGGGTTAAAAATAAGGTCAATCAAAACCTTGGCTGCTCCTTCGTCTACAACCTAGTCAGTATTCCCATTGCCATGAGTGGGTTGCTCACTCCCCTCATTGCAGTCTCTGCCATGCTATTGAGCAGCTTGAGCGTTATCGGCAACACCCTCCTCCTTCTCAAAAAGAACTGACCGTCTCGCCAGTTTCTTTTGGGCAGAGGGCATGGAGCATAGGGCATAGAGCTAAAATTTCGAATTTCGAAATTGTCCTCCGTACTCCTACCCCTTCCTTTTTTGACAGGCTATAATTCGATGTTTATCATGTGCGCAATAAAGGTAATTGTAGTACTGAAATCAAATGATAGGAAAGGCTGGTCAGTGGGTGGTCTGGACTGGCTCAGTGTTATGGAGGTGATGCTTATGGAAACAGGAATGGACATTAGGAATATCGGGCTCCGGGGCGTCGTTGTTGCCAGTACGAGTATTGGTGATGTAGATGGCTCAGCTGGGCGACTGGTTTACAGAGGGTATTTGATTAAAGACTTGGCCGGCAAAGCTTCCTTCGAAGAGGTTGTTCATCTCCTGCTCAACACGGTTTTACCTACTCGAGACCAACTCAGAGCTTTTTCTGCTCAGCTCGCGGCAGAACGAGCGCTGCCTGCCGAGTTCATTGCTGCACTCAAAACAAGGCCTAAGAACGCGTTGCCCATGGATATCTTGCAGGCCGGTGTCTCCATGCTTGCCCATCACGACCCTGAGGTTGACGATCCCTCCCGAGAAGCCAGTCATCGCAAAGCAATCAGATTGGTTGCCAAATTGGCCACTGTTGTCGCCGCTTGGGAACGCATCCGCAATGGCCAGGAACCCATAGACCCCGATCCCAATCTAAGCCATGCTGCAAACTTCCTTTACATGTTGAAAGGTGAAGTACCTGATGAAGATATCGCCGGCTTTTTTGACGCTGCTCTGGTAATGCACGCAGAGCATGGTTTCAATGCTTCCACCTTTGCTGCTCGAGAAATTGCCTCGACCCGGGCCCATATGTACGCTGCGGTTGCGGGGGCTGTTGGTTCCTTATCAGGTGAATTGCACGGAGGTGCCAACACCCGGGTGATGGAAATGCTCATGGATATTGGCTCACCCGACAGGGTAGAAAGTTACGTCAAATCACAGTTTGATCAGGGCCAGAGGATCATGGGCTTGGGGCATGCAGTCTACAAGGTGGATGATCCCAGAGCGTTGATTCTGGCTCCCATGGCGAAGACTGTGGGTGAACGATTTGGTGATACCAAATGGTACGAGATGTCGGCACTCCTGGAAAAAGTAGCCAAGGAAGAGTTCAAGAAACGCAAAGGGAGGGATATCTACACAAACGTAGACTTCTACAGCGCCTCACTTTATTACATGATGGGTATTCCCATGGACCAGTTTACTCCTATTTTCGCCATCGCCAGGGTAGCCGGCTGGACCGCCCATATAATTGAAGAGCAGTTTGCTGAAGCGGCGCCAAAGCCGATGCTCTACCGGCCGGAATCAGACTATGTAGGAGAATATTGTGGTCCCGAAGTCTGCGAGTTTGTCTCTCTCGAGGATCGCTAGGCAGTGAACAAACATCTCGCCGAGCCCCTTCGACAGGCTCAGGGCAACCTCTGCGGGCTCTCTAGCCCACAGAGATCTCAGATATTTCTGTGAACTCTGCGAAAGATACAATCTAACATGACGGTGAAACACGAGGAACAGTGATGAGAGATAAAGCGGAGAAAATGGTTTTGGCTTCTTTTGCTGCTGACTCCCTGGCTTTGGGAGTGCACTGGATTTATGATGTCCAGCAAATTTCCAGTCAGTTTGGTCGGGTGGAAACGTTCTTGGAGCCACAAAAAGGTTCTTACCATCATAATAAAGACATAGGAGAATTCACTCACTACGGCGATCAGCAGATGGTCCTCTTGGAATCTGTGGCCGCCAAAAGAGGTTTTGATCTTTATGATTTCTCCGAGCGCTGGCAACGATTTTTTCGAGACTACGATGGCTACTTTGATGGAGCTACCAAGGGAAGCCTGGCTAATTTTTCAAAGGGGAAAGGTCCCGAGGAATCCGGCTCCCCCTCCAAGGATCTGGCTGGTGCTGCCAGGATCGCCCCCCTGGTCTTCCGCTATAGAAAGAATCTAGATGAACTGGTTGCAGCTGCTCGAGATCAGACCAAAATGACCCATGGTGACCCCCTCACTGTCGACTCCGCCGAGTTCTTTGCCAGGGTTGCCTGGATGATTCTCAACTCCGCTTCACCTTCCGAGGCAATTGCTGAGGTCGCCGAGAAAAACTACCCTGACACTATTTTTGCTGAGTGGATCCAGAAGGGCTTCGAGTCAAAGGACACGGACAGTGTATCTGCCATAGGGAGCTTCGGACAATCATGTCACACCCCTTCTGCCTTTCCCGGTGTCATCCACCTTGTTGCCAAGTACGAAAAAGATCTGAAAGAGGCTTTGGTCCAGGCCGTCATGGCAGGCGGTGACAACGCCGCCAGGGGGATGGCAGTCGGCATGATCCTCGGAGCCCATGCGGGTTCAGGGAACCTACCAGAGGAATGGCTAACAGACCTGAAGAAAGCCGGTGAGATTAAGAAGCTTCTGCACCAAATTGGTTAATCGAGGTCTGCTCATGAGGTTCTTCACACTGCCGATCATCGTTGCCCTGTTATCACTCCCATTAGTTCTTTGCAGCCAAGCTCCCGTTTCCCATCGAATCCTTCGGGTAGCAGACGGCCAGATAGTATCCCTTATGGATATAGTCAAAGATCTCAGAGAGTCGAGACTGGTTTTCGTGGGTGAATTGCATACCACGCAAAGCCACCATCATGCCCAATTGGAGACAATTCGCGCTCTGAAAAACGACGGAACTCCCGTGGCCATCGGCCTGGAGATGTTTAGGCGGGAAAGCCAATCAGACCTCGACCGCTGGGTCAGGGGGGCGCTGAGCGAGAAAGAATTTGAACAGGTCTACTACAAAAACTGGAACTATCCCTACCACTTGTACAGAGACATATTCCTCTATGCCAGAGAGCATAGAATTCCCATGGTTGGGCTCAACGTGCCACCCGAGGTAACCAAACAGGTTGCCCGTGAAGGCTTCGATTCACTCACCCCGAAACAACGTGGCGACCTGCCCATGGTGACCTGCCGGGTGGATCCCGAATACCTGGCTTTCATCCGCCGATCGCTTGCCATGCACGGTCACAGCGGTTTGGATTTTACTCGATTTTGTGAGGCCCAGTTGGTCTGGGATACGGCCATGGCCTGGAGTCTTCTGCACTATGTGAAAAAGAACCCGGAATCCACCGTAGTAGTCGTAGCCGGCAGTGGCCATTCCTGGAAAAAAGGGATTCCGGCACAAATTCGCAGCAGATCTGAACTGCCCTTTCGAGTGATCCTGCCTGAAATTCCCGGCAGAGTGGAGCAAAACAGTGTCGCACTGAGCGAAGCCGACTATGTGTGGTTGGGACTCGAATAGGAGTCAGAATTCAGGAGCCGGGAGCTAGTAAACCAGAGCATGGAGCATGGGTTTGCTTGGTTGGAGGTTCGATGAGCGCTTTGCTTGAGGTTGGAGGCAGAGTCAGGGTCTAGAATGATAGAATATTGCAATAATGGAATGCTGGGAAAAATTATCCGCGAGGCGAACATTTTGCACTATGACTGGGTATTGACCCATTATTCCATTCTTCCAGGATTCCAACATTCCTTCTGAAAGCCTCGAGCCTTATGCCCAGCTCCCAACCCGACTTGCCTTTTTCTTCCTCCGTGGTTATCAGAGTACATTGAAGATTGCAGATTGACGATTGCAGATTTTGGAATGCGAGGTTTATTGCTCTCCACATGTTCCATGATCCATGTTCAATCTGCAATCTGAAATCTAAAATCTTAAATCCACGGTGGGCATTTCCCACTATCCGTGAGTATTAGATTGATGGATCGGCGTATGTTCCTGAGAAAATTTTTAGATCTGGGTAAGAAAGCCGCCTTTCTTCACCTCCTGGCTGGCTGCACCAATCTGAAGACTAGCGCTGCTCACAATGTAAAGGAAAACTCGTCCTCACCCTTCAACGACTACGGTCTGCGGGAGCTGGCCCAAAGGAAACTTCATCATGGCAAGGAACGATTCCTCAACCCCTTCAGCACAAAAGAACATGGGAATATGTTGCGCGTTCTCCACTGGAAATTGTTCAGTGAAAACAAGTTCAAGTCTCACTATGATGAAGAAAAAGTCAGTCCGGTTTCCATCGATTGGGAACCCATAAGAGATCACGGAAGTTTATCTGTAACCTTTGTCAAACATGCCAGTGTCATGA
>Ga0209536_100011698_pt1 | contig 12823 bp, 9 predicted proteins | sample DeeMarSeWOR28_12_FD_187461 | JGI IMG/M metagenome (GOLD analysis project Ga0209536, IMG submission 187461) | Marine sediment microbial communities from White Oak River estuary, North Carolina - WOR-2-8_12 (SPAdes) (version 2) | ecosystem: Environmental > Aquatic > Marine > Intertidal zone >...
CCCGGCAGAGTTCTTCGCCGCGGTGCTGTCCAACCAGCCAATGGGATACTACCCGCCCCGGGTGCTGGTGGCCGAGGCCAGGAGGTCCGGTGTCGAGATACTTCCCCCGGATGTAAATTATTCCTACGATTACTTCTCTGTGGAGAACGGTGCCATTAGGATAAGCCTGAGGCAGATAAAGGGACTGTCCGAGGAGGCCATCAATTCTATCTTATCTGCAAGGAAACAGGGTTTGTTCACCTCAATGCGGGATTTTGTCCTAAGAACGAACGCGGGACATCCCACACTTGAGAATCTGGTAAAAGTGGGGGCTTTTGATCGATTCGGTGATAGGAGGGAATTACTGCTTCAGCTACCGGGGCTGGCGAAGTTGAAGCAGAGGGCAGAGAAGGGAACGAGGCTGCTGCTGGAAGTGCCCGAGCCGGTTGTGCCAATGGAGATGGTCAGCAGCAAAGATAAGATGCTGGCCGAGCGCGAACTGCTGGCGCTGGATCTGTCGGGGCACCCACTGGAATCCTATATCCATGACGATGGAATAACCATGATGAAGAACCTGCCATCCATCGCCGCTGGCAAGACAGTGAAGATCGCGGGAGGAGTTATACGCTACCAGACACCTCCTACCAGAAACGGAAACAGAGTGGTCTACATCATCATGGAGGATGGAACTGGCATAGCCGACGTAACCGTGTTCAATGATGTACAGCAGAAGCATGGAGACCTGCTGTTCCGCGCACCTTGGCTGGTGGTAAAGGGGAGAATACAGAAAAGGGGGCCAAAGGCGACATCGGTGATCGCAGAGAGCCTGAGTCCATTGAATCGATAAGTATAAAGAGTAAAGTATTATTTACACTTAGACTGGCATATTAGATTCAGTAATGCTTTGATGATATAATGTGCAATACTATTAACTATTGAACTTGTAGGAGTAGGGTCATACATGAATCCATATAGCCTGCTTTCGTTGTTCAGTTTTGTCGTTGCTCTGCTTCTTGGAGTAGTAGTATTTATAAGTCGTTCCAAAGATGCTGTAAATCGTGTATTCGTTTTTATCTGTGGGCTCCTAGCTTATGCAGCTATTACAGAACTTGGATTCCGTCTTTCTCCTGATAGTGGACAGGCAGCAATATGGGGACATCTCGGATCGTTTTGGTATTTCTTAATACCCGCCGTATTTCATTTTTCAGCGCTTTTTTCTAACAGGCTACCAATATTGAGAAATAAATGGGCTATAGTAGCACTGTATGCTCCAGCGCTCTTGCTTGCCTCTCTTGAATTGGGTCTCAATATTTTCGACAACACTTTAGTCAAAACATATTGGGGATGGACACTTGAAGCAAATAATATCTATACAGTGGCTATTGTTTCAGTTTGGGTGCTGTTTCAACTTATAGTAACTTTGTATCTGTTATGGAGCAATTACCGTAGTCAAACTGACAGATCGGATAAAAGAAGGGCGTTAGTTGTAGCTCTATTCATCACCTTTGTTATTTTCGTAGCCTCTATTACGGATCTGATTTTGCCTATGACAGGCATATACATTCTAGAAACGACAAATATAGCGTTTGCTACAGGTAGCCTATTCGTTTGGTATGGAGTTGTCAGATATCGTTTATTTGATATACCAATGGAGCAAACGGCTGCGAAGATATTGCTAGAACTACGCGACTTCGTAATAGTAGCAGACAATAAAGGCTATATTTCCTATTTCAATCCCGCTGTAATAAACAGGCTAGGGTATTCCAAGCAAGAACTAATAAAAATGCCAATCGGTAATATATTGAGGCATGAGTTATGGCGTGGTAATAGTCACCCCTTTAACATCGAAACATCATGTGGGACCAATACGAACCTTGATGATTTGGTTATTTATGATAAGGATGGAGAACTTCAGAACATGTCAGTTAAAGTCACGCCAATAAATGACATATTTGGAGGCATCAAGGGTTGTATAGTCACTGCCAATGACATAACTGAACAGATTAAGCGCATAGAACTGGAAACGGCTTTGTTGGATAAAGAGCGAGCTACTACCGGTATGTTAAAAGAAGAAATAAATAGAAGAATAGAATACACAAGAGCGCTAGTGCATGAACTAAAAACCCCTCTTACTCCAGTATATGCGTCTATAGGTTTACTTATTAATCAATGCAAAGAAGACGCTTCTATTAAATTGGCAAAGTTAATACAAAAAGGGGTAGAGGATTTAAATGAACGCATCGATGAACTTCTTGATATTGCACGGGCTGAAATGCATATACTAACATTGAAAAAACGTGCTATTGATTACAGTGAACTGGTGCAAAACGTTGCTAATGAATATTCTACACTCTTTTCGAAAAAGATGATTGATCTAGAACTACAGGTGCCTGATGACCTTCCAATGGTTGTTTGCGATGAAAAGCGCATTAGACAGGTAATTAAGAACATACTTAACAATGCACTCAAATGGTCTCCTGATGGGTGCATCTTACATTTAAAGGTGCATCTTAATGCTGATCATATAACTACTGAAATACATGATTGCGGTCCTGGCGTATCAGACGAAAAGAAGAAAACGATTTTTGATCCGTACTATAAACGAGAAGAAGACAGGCCAAATCTCAGTGGTCTCGGCTTGGGATTATCGATAAGCAAAGTGATTGTTGAAGCACACTCGGGAACAATATGGGTTGACGATCGAAACGGAGGAGGCTCCGTTTTTAGCTTCACAATACCTATCCATGAATAAACAATTACATCAGTAACAGATGACATAGAGAACAAAATCCCCAATTCACTATTGCCTCAATAATTTGATTTCCTATGTATATAGTTCGCCTTACACATGCCCCCAAACTGTAAAATATCACTCTTTGCTTATGTTGTTATAATGCTGGCATGAAGAAGAGTAAGTCACCTGTCACTAAATTAGGAGCGTTACAATGGATAGCTAGAGTTCTGCTTTTATCAACTCTAGCTATGCTGGCAGCGTGGTATTTGATCTTGGTTGTAGTGTCAATAATTATATTGATTATTATCGCATGGGAATGTTCTGGTACCCGTAAAATATTCTGGGGTATAGGCCTCCTTCTACTAATGGTACTCCCGTTATACGTGTTTGTGGGGAACTTCATTCATTATGGACGCATACAAGTTTATGATCAGGATGACCGGCTAGTTCTAGTCGCTTTCATTGCCTGCATAGCAGGCTGCGTTGGTGCTTTATTGAATATAGTTATTGGCTGGTGGCAGCGTAAGAATCACTCACTAGTTACATAACACCCTGATACATGCCCAGGATTACATATTGCCCCAAACTGTAAACTCTACATTCCAATTTGGTCTTAGATGGTATAATGCTGTCACATGTCAAATAAATGGGGGATATGACGATGGCCGTTGAGATAAAAAAGGTTGTTTGCAGATACTGCAAAGGAGGGTGCCACGTTCTTGCGCATGTTGAAAATGACCACCTAATAAGAGCAACGGAGGATCCGGATAATACCCGTAAATACAACATATTCCCCAAAACAGCCGGTTGTATAAAGCTACGTGCCGCTCCAGAGGTCATGTATCACTCACAACGCGTCAACTTCCCGTTGAAACGTATAGGTGAGAAGGGCGAGGGCAAGTGGCAGCAGTTAAGCTGGGACGCCGCCCTGTGTGAGATAGCTGAAAAGTTACTGAGAATAAAGGGTGAATACGGCGCGGAGGCGATTGCAGGAGTAAAAGGCACCAGGCGAACCAGGAACTTCATGCCCCGCTTCTTTAATCTTTTGGGGAGTCCCAACTGTACATCTCAGGGTAATATCTGCAGCGGGCCGCTGGGAGTACTATCCTCAGCTATTTTTGGCTGGTATTCAAACAGAAGCCTGAGCAGTGGGGTCACACCCAAATGCATGTTGCTCACGGGAACAGATCCGTCAAAAAGCTGGCCAAGCCAAGCGGGCTCTTTGCGTGAGTGCAAGAAGCAGGGAGGTAAAGTAATAATAGTAGATCCCAGGGAAACGTGGGCCACCAAGCAGGCCGATATCTGGCTGCAACTGAGGCCTGGCACCGATACCGCGTTGTTCATGTCCATCATAAACGTAATTATCGAAGAAGAGCTGTACGATAAGGAATTCGTTAATAAGTGGGTTCATGGTTTCGATCAACTTAAAGAGCGCGCTAAAGAGTACCCGCCAGATAGAGTCGCCGAGATAACCTGGGTACCGGCAGAGAAAATAAGGGCTGCGGCGAGAATGCTGGGAGAGAACAAGCCTCACTACTCATGGAACGGCATGGGATCTGAGCAACTGGTGGACAGCATATATGCGTTGCAATCCAGATTCATCATAGCCATTATCACCGGCAGCATCGATGTCGCTGGAGGAGTCTATATAGGAGACCCCGGAAAATTGAGGGATATACCCGAAGTAAGCGCTATGGAAAGATTGCCGGAGGAGCAAAAGAAAAAACAGATCGGCGCTGCAAGATTTCAATTTCAATCATGGCCCGGCTATGATCTTATCTGCGAGAATTCGATGAAATTCTGGAACCGCATACCTCGGTCAGAGCAATCCATTGCGGCATCACCCCACCAGCCGTTGCTCTATCGGGCAATGATTACTTCAGACCCATATCCGGTTAAGGGGCTAATCACCCTAGCTCACAACCCCATGGTTACGCAGGCCAACGTGAAGCTGGTTTACAAAGCACTGAAAAGCTTGGATACTCACGTTGTTTTTGATTACTGGCGCACTCCATCAGCAGAACTGGCCGACTACATCCTGCCCGCAGCATCCGGTTGGGAACGCCCTCACTTCAATGGTGCTACTTGGGGCGTTCAGGCGGTGCCTGAGTCGATTCCCGGCGAATACGAGCATAAAACCGACTACGAAATATTCAGGGAGCTGGGCCTCAGGATGGGCCAGGAAAACGACTGGCCCTGGCTTAATCTGGAAGAGGTTTTCGATTACATGCTGGAACCTGTGGGGATATCGTTTGCGGAATTGATTGCCAACGACGGTTTTCCTGAAGGGACACGAAGTAAACCGCAGTTTAGGCAATATGAAGAGCGCGGTTTCGGCACTACCAGCGGTAAAGTCGAGGTGTCCTCAACGATATTGGAGAAGCTGGGTTATGATCCAGTACCCAAATATGAGGAACCGTCCGAAACGCCGATATCGAATCCGGGACTTGCAAAGAAATACCCGTATATATTAATAACAGGTGGCAGGTTTTTGCCCATGTTCCATTCGGAGTGGAGGCAGATAGACTCCGTGCGTAAAAGGCGTCCCCACCCAACAGTGCAAATCAATCCGGATACTGCTGATGCTCATGGCATTGAAGACGGCGATTGGGTTTGGATTGAAACCAACCGGGGCAGGATCAGGCAGAAGTGTCAGGTGTTCAAAGGCATAGATAAAAGGGTAATACACGTTGAGCACGGCTGGTGGTTTCCGGAGCTCCCCGGTGAGGAGCCATGGCTGCATGGAGTATGGGAATCAAACGCCAACGTTCTTACGGACGATGATCCAGATGTGTGTGGAGAGATTCATGGCGGTTGGCCACTAAGAACGGCGCTGTGCAAGGTGTACAAAGATAAGCGATATTAATACTCAATATGATCTAGTACCCACAATACTAACTTAGTAATCAGGCATAGTACTGGTGGCAGGTTAAAAAGGAATAAGGAGTATCAAGTATGAAAGCGATTGGTATAGTAGGTAGCCCAAGAAAGACTGGCAACACTGAAATTGTTACCAGTCATACTTTGAAGTCTATAGAGGAAGAGGATATTCAGACTGAACTCATACCGTTGGCTGGTTTGAATGTCCAACTATGTGATGGCTGTGGTGCATGTGCCAACGAAGAGACTTGTCCAATAGATGATGACGTTTTTCCGATATATCAAGCGATAAAGTCCGCTGATGCCATCATATTCTCAACACCAGTGTATTATGGCTCAGCAACGGCCCTAATGATGGCATTTATAGACCGAATTAGCCGTATTAGTCGCAATCTGGGTCGAATATGGTCTGGCAAAGTAGGTGGAGCATTAGTAGTAGCTCGACGCGCTGGTAAAAACTTTACTTTGGCTCAACTGAACTTTTGGTTTCAGCTAAAAGGTATGATTGTCCCTGGGTCTACTTACTGGAATGTTGCTATCGGTAGAGATTTAGGTGAAGTGGAAAAGGATACTGAGGGGCTTAAAACTGCATGGAACTTTGGCAAGAACGTCGCGTTCTTGGTAAAGAAGTTAAGAAGTTGAGGAGCTAATCTCCTCTCAAGTTAGGATGCACCCTTCTCGTCTGCTGTCTGACCTTGTATTTCTTAGAGCGATTCCTCATTTTCGCTGCTTTGATCACAGTGACAATACAGGAGATTTTACATTTTTGCCCAAAGTGTCAATAGAAACATCTCAACAATTGAAATTCTCGATCGTAAAAGCTAATCCCTGTTTTTGTTCACCCAGAAGTGTTCACCTGTCTCTTTGCGTTTCCACGGTACCCGCCACATAAGCGGTAGGTTCAGTTTTATGGCTCCCTCTACAGGGCAAATGAATATGCAACTGCCGTCGTACCAGCATTCCTCAGGGAAAACTACCTGCGGTGGCCCACCTTTTACCGGACTCCGCATGAATATATCCCTGGGGCATACCTCGATACACTGGTTGCAGCCAGTACAGATATCGGTGTCTATTATCACGGGCCTGCTCGGGCTGGGAGTATTGGGGCTGATGTAGATCTTTTGCTGATTTTCTTTACTCATAACTTTTCCTCCTGTTACTCGCTTCTATAGGCCGCAGTTGGCTTCATATTTTTCTTTGACATCGCCCCAGAAGCCAATGGGTATTTCTCCAACCTCTACTTCCCCGTCCTTTTCTTTTATAGTAATGAACTTGTGCCACTCCTCCGGATCTATTTCCGGGTAATCCCATCTTCTGAAACCAAGAAGCTCAGAGCTTGCTTTCCTGGCAAGACATGCATGCATGATGATCTTGGAAAAGGTTAGAATATCCATTACTTCAAGTGTGCGAGACAGCTTATGTGGATCTGCGGCGAAGCTGTTTACGGCCATCTCTTCACTAATATCATCCAGCAACTGCAGCCCCAGTTTCATCACCTTCTCTTCCTTAGGATCACCACAATAGAATTGCATCACTTTATTGATTCCCTGATTGAACTCCTTCCATTCAATACCCTGTTCTCTCTGCGTAGGACCATATACACGACGCTTTTCTACTTCTACCTGCTCTCTATCTGTTTTCAGCACCTCCGTCATTTGAAGAGCATTTTCGGCAGCTTTTCTGCCAGCATACTTGCCGGTTGCGGCCGCTTCAGGATGGGCCCCATGGGCAAACAGGCTGTTCCCGGCAGCATATAATCCATCAAGCGTGGTTTTGAGGTCCCAATCGACTACCAATCCCCCGGCACGTACCATCCGGCCAATACGTCTGCCTGTAGCTGCAATCATGTCACCCCCCGACATACGCACTTGATATCCCTCAAGCATGTCTTTGGTGGGATCAAAGCCAGCTTCGGTATAGTACTTCAAGGTAACCTTGCTCCTCGATTCCTCTCCCACCATAACTCCCCATATCACTCTTCGCTCATCTTCAGGCATATTCGTTAAATCCGCATATATTGGCAGGGTTAGCTCACCTTTAGCCACCATTTCCTCCACTCCATAGGTGCTAGGTTCAATATAGTCGTATAATGTACTGTGGAAGTGAGCCGGCAAAAAGAACTTCTGCCCGGGTGCAGGGCGATACCGCTGAGCAACCGTTTTGAGGATATTACCGTCTCTATCCTTCCATGGAATCTCCTTCCCGTTGGCATCGACTAATGTGCAAGCGAACCATGTATTGCCATGGCGGCCGGCTCCTACGCCTGATGATATTTCCATTGCACTGCCTCTGGCAGGACCTTCCATCAAAGTGTATTCGGCGCCCGCTCTCCAGGCGAGAGCGGAACCACCGGCAGTATTGGCGGACCTCATGCCAAAGCCGCTGGCCTCCGTGGAGAAACTCCATTCCCTTCCATCGTTTCCCAGACAACATATCGTGGACTTTGCCCTGGCAATAACGAACTCGCCCGTGCGCACGTCGACTCCCGTTGCTCCTATCACCATTGATCCCGGTCTTCCATCTTCAGTCAGCAAACTGGTGGCCATGACTCTGTCATAAACCTTAATTCCTAAACGCTTGCACTCTTTATATAGCACTGGCTTAAATGTCGTGCCCCATACCCGAATAGTGTGTTTATTTGTATAGTCATATGCAAATAGCAGCTTGGTCTTTTCATCTCTGAACTCCGCGCCCTTGAATTCATCTTCGGTATCCCTGACCTTGGCTCCCATCTGCTCCAGTTCCATCAGAGTATCGTAACCTTCTCTTGCTGTGATATACATTGCCACGGAATTCGTGTAGCCCCCGCTTGACCTGTCGAGGGCTTCGGTCCATTCTTCGGCCGTGAGTGTACAGCAAGGGTTGTTGGTGATAGCTGAGCTCCAGTGGTCGCAACCCGGTCCCCCGGCACCACTGCGTATAGTCGCAGCTACTTCCAGAATTACTACCTTTGCTCCCTTTTTTGCAGCCGCTATAGCGGCCCAGCATCCCGCGATGCCGCCACCCAAAACCAGAACATCGGTAACGATCTCCTTCTCTTGACCATAGCGTATCGGATATCCCCAAAGATTCAGATGTGTTTGAGACATGACCTCTCCTTGCTCATTTTTCGCGCATATTATACCACCAGTGGCTTATTTGACAAATCTAAACTATATCCCGAAGTGTAAAATTGAAAATACCGTGCGTCTATTCTTGATAAATATACTATAATTGAGTTTTGAAGGGTTGCCTTTTATAGACCGACTGGTCCGCCAAATATTTCACTGGTTTTTGAGGGAAATTTATCTTCAAAAACATTACAAGCAGAGCAACTTTCTTACAAAGTGTATAGAACGTTCGAGTCGTTTTAGGGGGCGCCGGGGGTAGCATACATAAGGTGATGAATTATCATATGATATAGAGTTAGGAGATAAAGATGCAGGCGAAATTGGTGATAACGAATGATGACGGCGAGGTTAGTGAGGTGGACCTGGAGGACAGGGGAGAATCGAAAAGATACTACAAGTTCGGCATCGGCCAGTTTGGCCAGGACGATGACTCTTCCGACATAGTGACTACGGTCTATATCGACAAAGAGCTATAGCCCGCCGCTCAAATCCAGACATCTCCTCTTTTTTACCCTCTTAACGCGGCTATTATTTCCGTGGACGTTCTTACCCTACCGTGACGCGGGAACATGTTCTCGATGAAGTACGCGTGTCGCTCATGGGTGCTGGATGCACAGCAGTCGGAAATTACGATGACGTGATAGTCGCGCATACGCGCTTCGCTGACAGTGGTAGCTACACAGGCATCGGTCAGAACACCCGCAAACAGCAAGGTATCTGCGCTGCGGGTTCTTAGCAGCAATTCCAGGTCCGTCTGATAGAAGGCACCATGCCTGCGCTTGAACACAACTGCTTCATCAGGAAACGGCTTAAGCTCATCTACTATCTCGCCAGCGGGCGTATTTTCGGCAAGAAGCGGCAATCTGCCGGCCACGTCCATATCGGTGATAGTGGGTACTACGTCGGAACGGTCGGCCCTGTGACCGGTGATTATGTGCAATACGGGCAGCCTGGCCTTACGCGCCTGATCAAGCACATTCAACGTTTTTTCAATTACATTGTTTTCGATGACTTGCTGATATAGCCCCTTGAAAAAGTCTTGCTTGCCATCAAGGAAATGCTTCTGCATATCTATGACCAGAAGCGCTGTCTTCGCCGGATCGATCTTCGTTTCTGCCATAATGCGTCTCCTTTTGCAGTAACTTAGCACGTGGGAACATTTTACCCGCATACCGGAACACAATCAAGGCAAATCAGTTTAATCTCAGATGTTCTGACGTCTTGAAAATTTACGTACTATTAATGATCTACGTGAACGACCAAGTGTAATTTTTCCAAGTATACCGGCAAGTAAGGGTCCGACTGGAGGCCACTATGCCTAGGAAGTCATTCAAAAAGCAGTACACAGACAGCCATTTTAAGAACCACCATCCCAATTTAACCACATAATCCTTTAATGCATTAGGTTACTTCGCCATCTTTCAAGATTCCCCCGAGATGAAACGGCAACTTTTTGTGGTATAGTAATCATAACGTCATGCACTGTAAAGACGAGTTGATGATATACGGACAGGCCCTGCTGCAGCGGGGGCTGGTCTGGGGCAGCAGCGGCAACGTAAGCTCCAGGGCGGACGGCAACACGTTCATTATATCCGCCAGCGGAGCCGATCTGGGGCTGCTTTTGGACGATGACCTGATACCGTGTAAAATCGACCGAAAATCGCATGAGGGCTTAAGGCAGCCGTCCATGGAGGTTGACCTGCATCGAAACATATATCGCGCCTGTGCGGAGGCAAATGCGGTGATCCACAGCCAGCCGTTCTACTCCACCCTGGCCGCCTGCTCCGGCATCGATATCAGGGTTGACCTGATTCCGGAATCCATGGCTTATCTCAGGCGTCTGGCCAGGGTCCCCTACCATCACGCCGGCAGTACTGAACTGGCGGAGGCTGTAGCCGCAGCAGCTACAGAAAGCCGTGTGCTGATACTGAACAACCACGGCGTCGTCTGCTGGGGCTCGTCGCTGGGCGAGGCGTTTATTGCCACCGAAACGCTGGAGCTGCTCTGCCGCATGACGGTTGCGGCGCGGGCAGGTGATATAGACATGAACTACCTAGGCGAGGGCACGATGCGGGATTTCATCGACAACGTCGAAGGTTACGGGCGGTAGATGAAAGGCAGCGAAATACAAACGGTAAGGATCAAGTTCATCCACCCCGAGGCCAGACTGCCACTCAGAATGACTGACGGCAGCGCCGGATACGACCTCTGCTCGGTTGAGGATATGGAGATACCGCCATCGCGATGCACCCCCGATGGCAGAGTAGAGATCGGCAGGGCTCTGGTGCCGACGGGTCTGGTGCTGGAACTGACGGCCGGCACGGTGGGCCGGGTGGGATCACGCTCCGGAATGTCGGTAAAGTCAAATATAGAGACGGGCGCCGGATGGATAGATAGCGACTATCGGGGTGAATTGAAGATAGAACTCAAAAACCTGGGGGCGGAACCCTATGTGGTCAAAGGGGGCGACAGGATCGCACAACTGATCATCCTGCCGCTGGCGCCGGTGACCATTGAAGCTGCGGCCGAGGTGGACGGTACCGGCCGGGACTCTTCGGGGTTCGGCTCCACCGGTTTTACATAGAGCTAAGGCCGGCAGTTATGGATAAAGCCAAAGACAAATCTATAGGGAACCCTATCTTAAGAGGGCATGAAGACTGGTATTATCTGCTCTTCGATCATGCCAACGATGCCATCTTCGTCTACCAGAGAACCCCCGAGGGCTATCCCGGGAAGATGCTGGATGTCAATCAGGCCGCCTGTGAAATGCTGGGCTACTCCAGAGAAGAACTGCTCAAACTGACCATGTTCGATATCACCAGCCCCGAAAGGCACGTCAATTATGACGGTTTTCGCAAAGCACTGGATGCCGATAAACATATAATCACGCAGACAGTCAAGACGGCAAAAGATGGTACAAATATTTATACTGAGCTTAGCTCTCATCTTTTTGACCTTGACGGCATACCTACCGTGCTGTCGATCGTTCGGGACATCACCGACCGCAAAAAGGTGGAGGATGAACTGAGGGACAGCCAGCAGAGGTACTTTACTCTGGTTAACAGCGCCTACGACGGCATCTCTCTCCACGAGATGAAAGCAAAAGGCGGACCCGGTAAATACATAGAGGTCAACGATGCCCTCTGCCAGAGGGTGGGTTATACCCGCCGGGAGCTGCTGAAACTGACTCCCTGGGACATAGTTGAGAAAAGAGGGATGAGCCGCATATCGCAGTTGAGAGACGAGATTATGCTCAAAAAAGGGATCATATTCGATATAACGGAGCTGTCAAAAGACGGCACGACGAGGCCGGTAGAGGTAACTGCCAGGCTGCTTGAGCTTAAGGGCAAATATTATGTGCTTTCCATATCCAGGGATATGACCGAGCGCAAACTCGTAGAAGATGAGTTGAGGGACAGCGAAGAGCGATACCGCATGCTGTTCAACAGTGGAGCTGATGCCCTGATGGTGCATGAAATGAATATGACAGATCATTACGGCAAATTCGTCGAGGTAAATGACAACGCCTGCCGTATGCTGGGTTATAACAGGGAACAGTTGCTGAACATGGGTCCCATGGACCTGGTGGCGCCGGACAAGAAGCCACAGCAAATAGCACCGCGCCACCACATACTTCAAAAAGACCAGCCCATGTTCTATGAGACTATATTCGTGGCGGCCGGCGGTAAAAGGTTCCCGGTAGAGATCAGGGCTCATGGATTCGATTATAAAGGCAGGACTCTGGTGGTAGCTGTTATCCGTGATATCAGCGAGCGCAAGGAGGCAGAGAACAGTCTGCGGGAGGCGCAGGAGAAACTGGCCCGCAGCGAAAAACTGGCCGCACTGGGTCAGATGGCATCGGGGATCGCCCACGATATCGGTACGCCTCTTACGGTAGTGACTAACGTGGTGGACTACCTGAAAGAGCAACTGACGGATGCGGATGAGATAATCAAGACTCAACTGGAAAGACTGGACAGACAGACGAATGTTGTCAGCAGTATCGCTCACGATCTGCTCGATTTCGCCAAGGTCAGAGTACCGGAGCGGGAAGAAGTGAAAATCACTGCGGTTGTGCAGAAGGCTGTAGAGCTTGTCCATATCCCACAGAATATAGCGT
>Ga0209536_100011700_pt1 | contig 12822 bp, 12 predicted proteins | sample DeeMarSeWOR28_12_FD_187461 | JGI IMG/M metagenome (GOLD analysis project Ga0209536, IMG submission 187461) | Marine sediment microbial communities from White Oak River estuary, North Carolina - WOR-2-8_12 (SPAdes) (version 2) | ecosystem: Environmental > Aquatic > Marine > Intertidal zone >...
CGGATGGCAAATCCTTTTCTTACGCAAGCGTCCAGGTTGGCTTGTTGTTCGGGATGCATTCCCACTCCCACAATCGGAGTTCCTGACAGGCAAGCATTCATAACCGTATTTTGACCACCATGGATGACTGAAATATCTGCCAAAGGATTAACTTTATGGGCGGGTAAAAAGCCGGTAACAATTACGTTGGGTGGAATTTCAACTGCCATATCTTTGATATGGGATTCAACCGGAGCAATCACACGATAGGGTTTGTCCTTGAATCCCTTTAGTATATCAGCAATAAGTCCGGGTTTACCGGAACTCCCCATGGCAAAGTAGACAACCGGCTTGTCTTTTGGCATATCACTAATCTCTTTGGGAATCTCTCTGTTTAATCTAAACGGGAGAGGACCAATATAATGCAGCGTAGGACGGATTTTAGAAAATCCAACCCATTCCGGGATGTCCGCCAAAAGTGTATAATCCCCCTCCAACAATTCTATGAAATTATTGAATTCCTTTAATCCATATTTTTTAGCCAGAGTATTGAACGGTCTTGCAGGCCATTTCAGCTTAAGAACCAGATTACTTACCCGCCGGTTTATTTTTTCTTCAGAAAATAATCTGTGCAGAAAGGGAAAATCTCTTCTATCCGGTAGGGTTTGAAGGCCGGCTTGATAATACTCGGTAACACTGGTGGAGTGAAGCACATTAACAAACGGAACGCCTGCCGCCCTTGCCGATATCAGAACGCTTTGACACCATCCGGTAAGCACACAGGCAGGCTTTATCTTTTTAAATAATTCTATTTCATTCTCAACTCGGGGTTGCATTTCCTTCGCTGTAAAGTAGCCAACTGTATTTAACGTTTCTCCGCTCAGCGCCTTTCTTACATGACGCAACTGATTTTCCGTCAATCGGGGCTCCAACTTCTTTAAGGTGAAACCCTCTTCTTCAATCAAACTCTCGAAATTTCCACCGTAACTCAGAAAAACAATGTTAAAAGAATCTCTGCATGCTCTTGCAATCTCAATATGTCTGCCGGTTTCGGCAAGGTTATACCCGGCTACAGCAAAAATAAGTGTCTTCATTTTATTACCGACTTTTTGTGAGTATAGATAGGCAGTAATACAATTTTTATCAAGGTAATTTATATTTTGTATTTGTTGCTGCCGAGGGAAGACACTGTTTTGGACTCAGAACCTCATAGGGGTCCGAGGTGGATTTAATAGGTATTGTTATTCTGGATTTATTTCAGAGTCTGAGCGATTGATACATGAAACAATTTCTCCCGGTGTCTTGAAAATAAATGAGTTGGTTGTTGAATGAGTTTACGGATGCTCCCCTGAAACATTGATGCTTGATAAATGATAATTGACGACGAGTCGGGTTGCTTTGTCAGCCCTGGCCGATACGCCCGAAATCCCTCCCAAACAGCGCAAAGTACAGCGTCCCAGCTAATCCAAAACCGAAGGCCACTAGAAAGTTAGTTGCCGGAGAGGTAATCGACTCGAAGAGAGGCATCAGCGACTGCCCTGCCCCAAGCGTGTCGGTAATAAGTTTCACCGTTGAAGCATCCCACAATAGTGCCCCGCCAAAAGCGGCTATGGACACAATGACGTCTCGTATCAGGTAATACAGGCCAAACGTTGCCGCCTTTCTGCCCTCCGGTGCTAAATCCATAATCAATGCTTTGCGGGTCGGCTCGCCAAATTCTTTCAGCCCACGGATGATAAAGGCAATCATCATTACCCAGAAAGACTTCGCCACCAGAAGCAACGGCGGAAACATGGTGAAGAATAGGAAAGTGATTACTACGAAGGGCTTTTTGGTGCTTTTATCCGCCAGGTAAGCCACGGGAATATAAACCAGCATGGCCGTAGCCATTTCTACAGTGGTTAATAAGCCAAACTGCAACGGGGTAATCTTGTTGATGCTGACGCACCAGATAACCACAAAGGCGTAAGGGATTTGTTCGCAGAAGCGCACCAAAATATCAGACACCAGCAGATTTCGCAAGGGCTTGCTGAGCAAAGCCAATCCATAAGATGTCGAGGGGCTTTCCCCCACAGTGGCTCGCCTGTCATTCTCGATCATTATCTGCTGGAATGCGAGCGATACCCCCGCCAGCACAAAAGCCGCAATGAAGGCCAGACGTACGCCCTTCACCTCCCCATAAACGCCGATCAAGGCGCCGCCAATCACCGGTCCCAACGCCATGGGGATGCGCCGCACAAAAGAGTGCAGGGATACGCCCATGGTACGCTTGTTGGTGGGCAGCACGGTGGCGACCATATCCATGGTGGCGGGCAAGGAAATGGCTGTCCAGGAGATAAACAGGAATGCCCCGAGGATGACCGCCTGCCAGGTTGGAAAAACGATAACCACCACGTAGCCAGCCATGGCAATCAAATTGAATAGGAGCAGGGCACGTTTGTAGCCCAATCGATCGCTGGCATAGCCGCCGGGAAAGGAATACAGGGCGCTCAGAAGATTATCCAATCCGTTCAGCAGGCCGACCGAGAATGCACCGCCGCCCAATGCCATGAGGTAAAGCGGCAGGAATCGCTCCGCCATCTTTTCCCCCAGTCCCACCAGAACCACCATTGCCAGCAGAGCTACAATGTTTTTCTCCAAGCCTAAGAAGGCGGCAATTCGTTGGCGATGCTTTGCGATTTGCATATTATCAAAACCCTTTTTCCTTCCCCTGGTGGCTTGAAGGCACGAACGAATCGAATGGTAATATTATTTTGAGTTTGATCTACTTAGAAACTCTCCGATGCTCTCTTCCAGCAAACGGTTGAACTCTTCCGGGGCGTCCCACATGACAACATGCCCTGAGCCGGGAAGGATCCTGGCTTGGAATGATGGGACATACTCTCTGAAAGCTTCTACATTTGTCGGTTGTCTATCCGAATTAATGGCAGCAACAGGAACGCGGATTTTTTTAAGAGATTCAAGGCAATCTTTATTATGCCATCGAAAAGTATTATTCAGGGATTCTTGCCAACCAATTTTAGCAGGATTGTTTAACATAGGAAGAACCCGTTCGTAAGACTTCTCCGGATTTCTCTTGAAAAAACCACCGCCTACCAATTTTTCGAGGGTTGGGTTTGTTACCAAATCCATGAAAACGCTGTCAATGTAAGCAATCATTTGCGGAGGATATTTCATCTCGATATTATGCAGGTCATCTACGAGAACCACTCCGGTAACCCGGTCGGGTCTCTGGTTTGCCGTTTCAATCACAACCGGCGCACCCATTGAAAAACCAACAAGCACCACCTGTTTTAGGTTAAGCTTATCGATAACCGCAACGACATCATCAGCAAAGGATTCGACCGTCCATTTATTACGATTACTACCGGATTCTCCAAAACCGGCAAGATCGACAGCTATTGCTTGATATTTTTTCGAAAAGTGCGATACCTGTCCGTCCCAAATGCTCCTGTTATTTGCCCATCCATGAACAAAGATGATTGCCGGTTCACCCTTTCCCTGGTTAGTGTAACTAATTTTAACTCCGTCTGCTGAAATGGCAATATTATCCGGCTCATTTTGGCAACCAAAACCGAACAGGATCACTGAAATAAGCGCAAAGCCTGCATATAAAATTTTTCTCATCTTGCCTCCTAATAATTAATTTCATTGAATACAGATGTTTTCAAACACGCATCAAGATGCGGGGAGAATAAAATAAGAATTACAATGCGAATAGAAAAGGAAGAATTCAAGACCAAACCATTGCGTGTCCATGAGTTCCTGTCGGACGTCCCTCTGCACGACGTGTGGGTTTTTCACCTGCATGGCGGGGAGAATCGGACTTTGGCGGATTTCCGGGTCCTTTTGAATCATGAGAATGCACAGGACTTCAGCATTTTCGTCAGTCTATTATTCAGGCTTCGCGCGACACTTGGTTGCATCTTTGGCTGGGATGAGGAAAGAAAAGACCATCCTGCCAAATCCTATATTTCATTTTTGACAGATGCCGAGCGGAGACGTTCACTTATCGAACCCGGCAGTACTACAATCGGGTCGTTTCGCGCTGTCTACTGCTTTTCAAACGAAGCACTGGATGAGATTATCAACGCCACGGTTCATTCGTTTTCTCTGCTGGCAATGGAACCTTCGACCAATGGCTATACCGTTTATTGGGCGATCTACGTTAAGCCGCTAAACTGGTTCACTCCGGTTTACATGGCTCTGATCGATCCATTTCGCCACATATTCGTTTACCCTGCAATCATTAAGAAGATCGAAGGCGCGTGGGCGAAACGCTACCAAACCTCAAGGGAGGCGTGAATACGGCCCGAATTCACTCAACTGTCTGACCAAACCGCAAACTCATTGCCATTGGGATCGCCAAAGTGAAAACGGTGCCCGCCGGGAAATGAAAATATGGGTTTAATGATCGTGCCTCGGGCTTGTTCTATTTTTGACCGCGTTTGTTCCAGATTGTTACTGTAGAAAACGATCAGGGCGCTGCCCTTGGCAGTTGAAGCAGACAAGTTGGATTTATAGAATCCCCCATCGAGTCCCTCATTTGAGAAAGCAGTATAGTCGGGGCCGAAATCTGTAAATGACCAGCCAAAGACTTTGGTGAAAAATGCCTTGGCCGCTTCCATATCTTTTGCGGGCAACTCAACATAATTTATTTTTTCATGCTCGTTCATCGATTTCACCTCTTCAATCTTTTTAGAGGAATTTTTCCAGTATTAATTCATCATAAAATCTTCCATCAACTTGTAATTCCCTCTTGAGTGTTCCAACGATCTCAAATCCGAATCGTTTGTATAAAGCGACGGCAACAGTTTGCTCAGCATTTACAGTCAAGTGAATCTTAGTAACATTTGGATTTTGTTGAATAATCTTCAGAGCACCTTCAACCAATTTTTTTCCGATTCCTTGACCACGATATTCTTCTCTAACATGAACGCCATAAAGATTGGCAATGTGGTTTGTTTTGAGCTTATCGCTAATAATGTATACAATCATTCCTACTGGTGTATCATTTGACAATGCAAAAAGAGTATTCTTAACTCTTTTTTTCCATTCTTCAGGTTTGAGTAACTTTTCTTCTTTATAAGAACTCGCAAAAGCGAGTGGATCGCTTTGAAGTGCTTCCAATCGTAAATCCCGCAGGCATTCCCATCTTTTGGGAGATAACTTCTTGATTTCAATCATACATTCATCCTGCACTTTCACTGCCAGATGCTCTTGCCCTTGGTCAGTTCAATTTTGTATTTCATTGCGCTAAACTCACCAATAAGCCTTTCCCCTTCAATTTTCCCTTCAAACGGACCCATGGTCGGATGAGTAAACCGGACAAGGTTGTTGTCTGATGTTGTTTTGCCGCCAATTTGGACCCTTAAAATTAGCGGCTTCTCAGGCCAACCTTCCGCCTCCTGAAAGATCAGAAAATCTCCATCATTCGAAGGAACTATGAAAAATTCAAATCCGGAAAATTCGCCTTCCACTGCTTGCATATTGGAATAGATTCCATAGAATTTCAGGTCTGCATAGAGATTGGTGGTTACGAGAGAATTTACGACAAGGACAAGAATAGCAGACAAAAACACTCGCTTAATAAATGAAGCTTTCATTTCTCCTCCATAAATCTGGGTTGATCAAACAACCGCACTATGCTTCTTCCTAACAGGGGATTGACGGCGATTTTCCAGCACATTCCAATTCAGTGTTTGGAAAAATGCCTGTACAATAGCCAGGTTGCAATGAAGGAAATTGCAAAAATCAGGGCCGGTATGATGATGCCCAAACTGGGACGGCCAATCGCTTTGGCCGCAGTCAAAAGCAGCATAGTTAACATTCTCATTTCAGTGTCTCATCTTTTTTGTGATGTTTTCGATACGACAGCCAAGCCAAAATCAATCCTACGAAAGACGCCAGATAGGCGATTGTCATACCGATCACCATGGCTAAACCTTTATCCATTTTCTTCCTCCCATCTAACGGAACGTTCCAGTTCGAGAATGTATTCTTTTTGTTTTGTCTCATACTCATCGGATATTGCCTTCAGTTTTGGATCAATAATCCAGTGCATCACAACCGTGGCGACGATGCCCAATGCAAGAATAATAAAACCTGTCCACAGCAACAAAAAGCTCAGGGCAACACCAATCATGATCAGAATATAGGCAAGGGGCGAAATGACAATCGTCAGCCAGTCCTCTTTTGTCCATTCATCCGCCTCCGCGGCGGACCATTTTCGTTTGATGAAACTCATTCCTGTTCTCCTTGTTTTAATCCGGCAATCTGGCTCAGCAAACCACGGCGCTCAGCCTCTTTCTTAACCGGCCCCCACCATCCAATGGGCCGGGACATAACATAATATTTGACCAGGTGATCCATGTTTTCGGGCTTTGTTAAAAGCGTGACCGGAATATAAACCATCGCGCCCAGGACCATCAGCAGCCAAAATTGTTGATAATCCAGCAACTTGGGCAGGATATCAAATTCGGGTAGAATCCAAACCACCAGCCAGCTCAGACCCAGATTTGCTATCCATGAAGAGAGATAACCCCAGGCATTAAAGCGCCACCAGACAACCTGCAGAATATTCGGCAGCCAGATGCCTGCGGCCATCAGCCAGAGCGCGAAAATGAGCCAGGAAGTGATTTCTTCCATCATGAGTCCATAGAAAAAAGAGCCCAGCAGCAAAACCAGGGTTGCGATGCGACCAAACCAAATGACCTCCTTTTCGCTGGCGCCCGGTTTGAAATAGTGTTTATAGAGATCGCGCGTGGCGTAAACCGCCCCAAGATTCAAATGGGTTGAAATGGTTGAAAGATGGATAGCCAGAATTGCGGCAAAAAAGAAACCCACCATGCCGGTTGGAAGGTATTCAAATCCGATGCGAAACCAGCCGAGTTCATACTCCGAGGTTTGTTCGATATTTGGAAACAAAACGTAGAAACCCAAAATGGCGATTGCCCAGATTGAGTTTCGGGCGATCACAAGCAAGGCACCCCACCAGATACTGTAACTGGCATCGCGGACGGTCTTGTTTGACTGAATACGTTGCGCTTCCGGGTACCAATCGATACTCGTTCCCATTCCAAAGCCGCCCAGTATGGCAATTACCAGCATCGTCACAAACCATATCGCTGGGAAATCGCCTTCAAACCAACCCGAAAAAGCAAACGGGTCAAGTCTCCACGATTCGCCCATCCCAGCAAGTTTGGTAACGATACCGTCCGGTCCGCCGGCTGCGATCACGCCCCAAATGGAAACGATAATAATAACCGAGAAGGCAATGATTCCCTGCTGGAAATCGGCCATGACCACACCCCAATAACCCGCCGCCAAAACATAAATGGCGCATATGGAGGAAAATGAGACTAGCCCGATCCAGGTTGGCCATCCGAAAGCCAGGTAACAGATTTTGCCCATGGCAATACCCACCCAGCCGAGGATGAACATATTCATGAAAACCTGCCAGCCCGCAATCCAGCCACGCAGCATTTCGGCGCCCAATCCCCCAAACCGGATGGTGTTCCACTCCGCCTGGGTATAAGCCACAGATCTCCGGAAAATGCGGGTTGAAACGAAGGCGCTAATCGCGCACCAGGCGGAAAAAAACGTGTACCACAGCCCGGTAAGTCCATAGCGGTAAATGACCCCAGTAACCCACATGGGTGTGTCGGTGGCGGTGTGTGTTGCATAGACCGATGAAGCGGGCAGCCACCACGGCAATCCCCTGCCTGCCAGAAAGAAATCCGATTCGGAGCGCTTCCCCAGCCGATAGAAGAGCACACCGCAGCCTACCATCAGTATTAGGAAAAGAATTAACCAGAACCAGTCGAGAAATGCAAACGTAACCATTTTGCTCCCTCAATTTGACAATTTGGATTTAGTGCTCAGCGAATATGGAAGCTGTATATCTGCCGCCCAGTCTTTATTGGGTTGTGGTCCCATGTCAAATGTGAGCGTACCACCGTTAATAATATCCTCATGACGAATAGAACCCTTTTTATACGCTGCGCCATTCAAGGTAATGGACTGAATGTAAATATTTTTCTCGGTGAGATTTTTCGCTTCGATAGTGAATTGCTTACCGTTTTCCAGGCTGATAACGGCGCTCCGCACACATGGACTCCCAAAAACGTACTCATTGCTACCCGGTGAAACCGGATAAAAGCCCAGCACACTGAAAATATACCAGGCGGACATCTGCCCGCAATCGTCATTGCCGCAGAGTCCGTCGGGAGAACTTTTGTAAAGTGTATTGACGATTTGATGAATTCGTTCCTGGGTTCGCCAGGGCTGCCCGGCATAAACATACATGTAAGGCACGTGATGGCTTGGTTCGTTGCCGTGCACATAATTTCCTATCATGCCCGCTTTCGTCACGTCTTCGGTTTCGGCAATGCTTTCATCAGTAACTTCCATAGAGAATAGCGAGTCGAGCCAGGTGGTGAGCTTATCCTCTCCACCCAATAACTCCATGAATCCTTTAATGTCGTGCGGTACATAAAGTGAATAATTCCAGGCGTTGCCTTCGATGTATCCCTGACCATGGGTGCTCATGGGATCAAAAGGAGTTTTCCAAGTGCCATTGGAGTTTTTTGCATGCATAAAACCGCTCTTTCTATCAAAAAGATTTCGATAAGAATTTGCGCGTTTCAGGAATTCTTCTGATTCCTGCTTCCTGCCCAGTGCATCGGCAAACCTGTAAATGGTCCAGTCGTCGTAAGCATATTCCAGGGTCTTTGATGCCGAATAGCCATTCAAATCCTCCGGAACATAGCCATAACGTTTGTAATACCCGATGCCGTCATACGGATCATAAGAGGCGCTGGCAACAACCGCAGCAAAAGCTTCATTAATGTCATAGTCATGAATTCCCTTCATATAAGCGTCAACAATGACGGGAACGCTATGGTAGCCGATCATGCACCAGTTTTCATTGGCGTAGTGCGACCATATCGGCAATATCTTGTGCACACTCTGCTCGTAGTGGGCAAGCATGGATTTGATCATATCGTCGGTTCGTTCCTGCTGCACAAGTGTGAAGAGGGGGTGGAGCGCCCGGTAGGTATCCCAGAGTGAAAAAATGGTGTAGTTGGTAAAATCAGTTGTCTTATGAATATTCTGATCAATTCCGCGATATTCTCCATTGATATCGGAGTAGACAATGGGAGCAAGAAAGCTGTGATACATTGCTGTATGGAAATTGACCTTGCGGTCTTCACTCGCCTCGATCGTTATTTTTGATAGCTCTTGTTCCCACCGCGCTCGAGCATTACTTCTAACCTGATCAAAGCCCCAGCCGGGAATTTCGGCGTCCATGTTTTCGATGGCATTGCGGGTGCTGACCGGAGACAGCGCAAACTTGATCAGAATTTCCTCGCCTTCCTCGGTTTCAAAACTAAAATATCCTTTAACCTTGTGTCCCGCTCTTTCCGGAAAATTTTCGTCCTCATTCCACTTTCGCCAAAAGCCTTTATAGATGGGCTGCTCATCATTTCGCAAGCCATACGATTTTATGAGCTTCGAAAACGCCATGGCAAAGTAAACATATCGGGTTCTTGCCCACCCATTGGTCTGCCGGAATCCGGTAACCAGCGTATCATTTTCTACTCTCACCAACGACCATACAACCTTGCCTTCGTAATTGTAGATACCGCTTGTCAGATCAAGAATGATATGCGCGTTGTTCGTTTTGGGAAATGTGTACCTGTGAAATCCCACCCGCTGCGTGGCGGTTAATTCCACATCGATGTTGTAATCGCTAAGCTTAACCGAATAATAGCCGGGATGCGCTTGCTCATTCTCATGATGGAATCTTGATCTATAGCCGCCTTGAGGATTAGCTGCGATTCCCGGGTTCAACTTCAGGTCTCCGACTGTGGGCATGATTAGAAAATCTCCCAGATCTGAGTGGCCGGTACCGCTAAAATGGGTGTGACTGAAGCCGACGATGGTTTTATCATCATACTGATATCCTGAGCAATAACGGTAAACTTCAGGGTTATATCCGTCGCCGTAGCTGTATAAAACCGTGTCCGTCTCAGGGCTAAGCTGCACCATGCCAAAAGGGACAGTAGCTCCCGGATAAGTATGCCCCATTTCCTGCGTACCAATAAATGGATTTACATAATCACAGGGGGACTTATTGGGGGAGGGATTAGATGCATCTAATCTTTGCCTACTGCTAAAACATACGACCGCACAAACAATGCTGACAAAAATTAGAGAAACTCTCATGAACTCACTCATTCCAAATTTTCAAAGGATGGGCCTCAGTATTAAAAATGATTTTATGAAAATCAAGGGTTTCTTCCGGGGCCAAGATTAAATAACAGTATTTGAGGGTTTCAGCAAGGAAGAAACTTTGCATGGCATCCAGCCGTTCTTTTGTCTTGACGCTGCGTAAGTGGGAAAATGCCACGTCGTTTCGGCAATACTTTACCAGGCTCTCAAAGTATTCCTTCGCCATGGCGAGGTATTTGGAATCCCTGGTGTAATGGTACAGGTAGTAGGCCGATTCAATATTCTCCGGGCGCAGAACATAACCTTCAATTAGTACTTCCATGGTAGAGTAATTGATCAATTCCGGTTCGATGCCGTGCAGCATCCACATTTTGTAACAGCTTTCCTGCAATTTTTCTGCTCTTGCCAGGTCACCGCCCAAAGCCAGCACCGCCGGGAAAAAAGCATCTAAGGCGCCAAAGTAAGGGCGGGTTCTTTCTCCGGTGTGCATATCCACCCGGCCGTACCAGAATCCGCTCTCAACCTGTTCCGGCAGGTATTTGTTGATGGCATTGATGCTTATCTCCCACATTTTTTTCAAATCATTATCCCTAAACATCAACCAGCTTTTCAGGAGATATTCATAATAGGAATCTATTCTGGCGCTAATATGCGATTCGGTATTCTCCCACTCCCCTGTTTCAACATTGATTATTGTCCCCACGAGATCAATTTTTGAGCGCTTATCAAATAGTGCTTGAACAGCTCCCTTCGCTGTTTGATAATAAAGGGGATTTCCGGTTATCTTGGACAGTGTACCCCACTCAAGCAAAAGGGTGCCAATCTCCGCTGGATTATTTAATGAATCGCTCGTTGCGCCGGTTTGCAGATTGACAAAACGATAGGGCATCCCCGTAGGCGAGTCGAATGCCGGCAGCAGACGATCTGCCAGGTCGACGGCGAGTTTCAGAAATCTCTCATCCCCATCCAATTGATATGCGGATAATAATCCGCCAAGCAAGCGGATATTTATCTCAAAGAGCTGCACATCCAGGTCTTTAGCAAAAGATAGCTTTTCAATAATAAGGATCTTTGCCTTTTCCGCCTCCTCTGTTAATTGCATAAGTTTTATGGTGCTGAAAGCGTCAATGGGGGTCATTAACACGGACTCTGGATACCAATCATGAAACGATTTTGATAACGGTCTCAAATCATCGTGTCCCCAGGCATATGCTTTATATCCATTCCAAGCGTGGAGGAATTCGGTTTTCACTTTCCCAGCAAGCTGACTTTTATCAAGAGAGGCATCGTTCACGACAGATTGACTCACAAGATTGTTACAGGTGAAGATGGAAGAAACAAGATTGAGCAGAAGGATCGTTCTTTTCATGTTGAGTTTTTCATTCTGAACAACCGAATATAGGAAAAATTTTCCAAATTGTGAAATTGTTGCGGGATTTGAATAGAGTCAGAAGCTTATCCGCCGGAAATTGCTCCTATAATTAAAAAGGGCTCTGTACCTGATGCCACCGCATCCGGCAACAGAACGTCTGTCGGCTCATGGGAAATATCCTGCTGACAGGCAAAAAACCTCAGGTAGGGCCGTCGCTGCCCCGTGCTGTGGTCACGGATCGTTCCCTTCAACATCGGATAGCGAGCCTCAAGCGCATCAAGAATCGAACGCTGCGTAACCGGACCATCTATTTCGAGTTCCACCTCGGCGCTAACATGGGATAGCGTCTTCAGATGAACTGGTAGTCTAACTCGGATCATATTAGCTCCATAAGATGGATAAAAGTAAAAAGGCAAAAGTTGAAAGTCAAAAGATGAAAGGCAGAAAGATACAAAATGTAGAGTATAATAAGCTTCTTAATTTTGCCTTTTTATTACGGCAATGTCTGCACCTCCACTGACAGGACTGCCGGAAGATCCCGGACAATAGCAGCCCAATTATCTCCGCCGTCTGGTGAGCAGTATACTTGCCCGCCGGTGGTACCGAAATAGATTCCGCATGAATCGAGAGAATCGACCGCCATGGCGTCCCGCAGCACATTAACATAGCAGTCTTTTTGCGGCAAACCTTTGGTGAGGGCCACCCACTCATTTCCACCGCTCTGGCTGCGGTACACCCGTAATTTTCCCTCGGGCGGAAAATGCTCCGAATCGCTCTTGATCGGGAGGACATAGACGGTATCCGGCTCATGGCTATGAACGTCGATCACGAATCCGAAGTCAGACGGCAAGTTTCCGCTGATCTCATACCAGGACTCGCCGGCATCGTCGCTGCGCATGACATCCCAGTGTTTCTGCAGGAACAACACTTCCGGACGCGAGGGGTGCATCGCTATTTTGTGAACGCAATGACCGATCTCGGCAGTTGGGTCGGGAATGTATTCAGACCTCAGCCCTTTGGTGATGGGCTTCCAGGTTTTGCCGCCATCGTCGGTTCGGAAAGCACCTGCGGCAGAGATCGCAGTAAATATCCGTTCGGGATTGATTGGATGGAGCAGGATGGTGTGCAGGCACAATCCACCGGCGCCCGGCGTCCATTGAGAGCCGGTACCGTGACCGCGCAGCCCCGAGATTTCCTGCCAGCTTTTTCCGCCGTCCGTAGTCCGGAACAGGGCG
>Ga0209536_100011701_pt1 | contig 12822 bp, 6 predicted proteins | sample DeeMarSeWOR28_12_FD_187461 | JGI IMG/M metagenome (GOLD analysis project Ga0209536, IMG submission 187461) | Marine sediment microbial communities from White Oak River estuary, North Carolina - WOR-2-8_12 (SPAdes) (version 2) | ecosystem: Environmental > Aquatic > Marine > Intertidal zone >...
AGATCTTGAATTTGCCGGGAGTCTGCTCAATATTGCCGGTTCATTGGACAACAAGCTGTTAAGTGCGCAGGTCACTACACAGGATTTTGACATTGGTGAGCTGCAGCAGCAATTGGGTGGCACCGGCTGGGATGTTGCCGGGAAGATTAAAGCAGAGACAAAGCTGACAGCTGATCTGGAGACCCTGGAACAACTGAATGGATCTTTTGTTGTTGATTTGCTGGATGGACGGCTGCACGGGGTCGACATAGAAGCTGTGTCAGCTGCAGGCCGTTTTGACAATGATATCTTCAATATTTCAGTTGCAGAGGCCAGGACAGCCGGTAACCATGTTCTTGTCAAAGAGTTCATTGTACTTATGTCCCTATTTCGGGAAGGAGAAATAGGGTCAATCCTCGGGCAGGCCGAAGCTCAATTTTCTGCCGATATTGCCGATGTCGGCACACTACTGCAACTTTTTAGAATCAAGGATGATGTGCTGCCTGAAGCAGTCAGGCCTGAATCCCTGACTATTCAAGGTCATCTGGGAAAGGGGATTTTGTTTCTTGATGAAGCCAGGGCGGCAGCCGGCGACTCCCACCTGACGGTCGACCGGGCAGCCATTCCAATACCTGCAACCCTGCAAGCATTTGAGACAGTGGCAATTGATCTTGGGGCACGGATAGAAAGCGGCAAGCTGCAGCAATTTGCCGCCCTGTTCAATGGCATTCCCCTGGATGGCGAGGCTGCAGCTGATTTACGTGTTTCCGGCAGCATCAGGGAACCAAAAGCTGCAATTAATCTTGCCGGCGAGTACCTGGTTTTCAAGGAGAGGCATCTTGGCAGGCTAAGGCTGCAGGGAGAAGTCAGGCTCCTCCAGGAGAAACTGGGAACCATAAAGTCAATTGAATTTGAGATTGCAGATTTCACCCAGGAAAACGGGTCCGGTATCCTTGCGCTCCTTTCACCCATAGCGGGAAGATGGCAGGATAATACCGTTTTAGTGAATGGAGTTTTCCAGCTCGACGGCAGGGGGGAAATTGCGGCAGGTATCAGCAGGACTCCCGGAAAGGAGGTTGGAGTGGAAGTCAGCACCCGCAGCCTGGACAGTGACGGCTGGCTGCGAAATTTTATCGACACCCGCTACTTCTTTCACGGGGCGGATATCGAGGCTGTTTTGCTGGGTGCTTTCGAAAATACCCAGCTGCAGCTCTCAGGTACCGTTAGGGAGGCCGGAGCAACTGATGTTGACTTTCCCTTAACCGGCAGCTTTAACCTGCACTACTCTGCCAAAGGTATTGAAATCTCGGAATTCACCTGGAGATCCATGGAACGGAACCAGCTCACCCTAACCGGGTTTGTGCCCTATGATCCTATGGCAGAAGAGCCGCTTCTCGAGGGTGAAATGTCCATCAAAGGACACATCGATTTTCCGGCTCTTGAAGATATAGGGGTCTTTCTGGAACCATGGGGGATCAACAAGGGCAGCGTTGCCCTGGACATGGATGTAACCGGATCCTGGGACCGGCCCGAGGGCCATATGCATCTGGAGGCAAAAGGAGTTGTGCCTCCCGGTACATTGAGGCAGCATATGGATTCTGCTGTGGATTTTTCTTGCGATATAGCAGCATTGGGTGGAACCATAGCTCTACAGGCAGCCAATCTTGATTCAAGCGCCTATACTGCGCAGGCAAAAGGTTCCTGGAAACACGGCATTTCTGTCAAGGAACTCCTGCAGAATAGGCGGGCGGAATTAAAAGGCGAGGTGACGGCAGATGCCACCGTGAAACTTAAAGACCTGAACTTTCTTCGAAAAAATCTTCCCTGGCTGCGGCGGCTTGAAGGTGACATGCAGGGGGAACTCCATGTGTCGGGCCCGGTTACCAGACCTTTTCTGAAAGGCTCCTTCTCACTGAAGGATGGAGAAGCCAGCCATACTTTTAATTTTCCGATGCTTTCAGCAATAAATCTGCAGGGTGAATTTGATGAGGATTCAATAACTATCCATAAAATGCAGTCCGAAGTAGGAGGATCGCCGGTCAATCTGACCGGCAGCATCAACAGGAAGGATGAAGCCGTTGATGTCAGTCTGCATGTTGACGGCAGGAATGTCCTGCTGTTCCGCAACAATGACATGCGGATGCGTGGGGATGTGCAGCTTGATGTTTCAGGGCCGCTGGAGCATCTCATGATCAGGGGTACCACAGGGTTAACCGGTGGATACTATACCAGGAATATAGATTTTCTCGGTATGATCGGGTCATCATCCACTCCGGTTTCCGAGGGAGTCAGTTTTCTTTTTTCGTTTCAGGATCCGCCTCTCAGGGATGCTGTTCTTGATATAAATATTACAACCATCGAGCCGTTCAGGATCCGCAACAACCTGATCCGGGGCGTACTGCGGCCGGAACTCTTTTTAAAAGGTACCGGCGAATTGCCGTTTCTGGTCGGCACTGTCTACATTGATTCTTCGAGAGTCATACTGCCTTCCGGCAGGCTGCAGGTCCAGTCTGGACTGCTGCGTTTTCTGGAAGGAGAGCCGGACAGGCCGCAGCTAAACCTTTTGGCCCAGTCTAAAATCCTGGGCTATGACATCAATGTTGTCACCAGCGGTCCCATTGACGACCCGGTTATCACACTTAGTTCCAGCCCCTCCCTGCCCAATGATGAACTCCTGCTGCTCCTGCTGACCGGTCAACCGCCCAAAGAGGATGCTGCCGGAGGTGCGAAGGGAAGCGGCACAACAAATGTCATGGTCTACCTGGGCCGGGATTTCCTGAACAAATGGCTGGATGATGAATCCAGCTCAAGTGATGAAACCATCCTGGACCGTTTTGAACTTGATTTCGGCAGGAATATAACCAAGAGCGGTGAACAGACGGTGGAAGCAACATTCCGGCTGTCGGAGTATACTGCCGGAGCAGGGAAAATATATTACCTGTCAGCTGAAAAGGATAAGTACGATGCCTATAATTACGGCATGAGAGTGGTGTTTCGATTTGAATAGAAAAAATTCACTCTGCATATTTGTTTTATTGATCACCCTCCTGCTGTCGGAATCTTTTTATGCAACTGCCTTTTCCCAGGCAGCAGAAAAGGATGATAAGCCAGTGCCACCTTATACCATAACCATCACCGGCAATTCGTTCTTTACTGAAAAAGACCTGTTAAAGGCAGCAGCAGTTGAACTGCAGATGTTTTCCCAAAGAGGCTATCGAAAAGCTGATATTGATGATGCTGCCTACCAGATGCGGTCCTCATATCTGCAGGCGGGATTTGCCTTTGCCTTTGTTGACTATACCTTTGAACAAAAAGATAATCTCGTGGCTGTGACTTTCAATGCAGAAGAAGGCCCCAGGGTATTGGTTGAAACAATCAACTTTGTGGGGAATGAAAAGGTCGGATCAGAAATTTTACTTGGTTTCTTCCCACAAACATCGGGACGTTTGGGCCGGCAGCAGAAAATGATTTTCATCGAATCCGAGATAAAGGATACAGTAGGCAAAATACGGGATTACTACAAGGGAGAGGGATTTGTTGACGTGATAGTGAAAGCTCCGGACCTATCCTTTACAGAAGACCGCAGCGGAGTTGCTCTCACAATTCTAATTGATGAAGGACCTAGATATATCATCTATGAGGTGGTATTAAGCGGAGACCTGATTCCTGAACTCGGGGCGGAACTTGAGAAAATCAAAAGCGATTTCAGCGGCAAACCCTACTATGTAAGGCGTAAGCTCCTACTGCGGACAGACCTTGAGGAAGCCTATGACAGTATCGGTTATGCTGAGGCTGTCATTGAGATTGGGACAGTTTTTCAGGATGAACCCGGCAGGATAATCATGCAGGCTGCTATAACCAGCGGTGAGAAGGCCAGGATCGGGGAGGTTGTTATCTCGGGCAATACCAGCACCCGCGAAGCTTTTATCAGGAACAGGGTACAACTGAAGCCCGGTGAAATCTATTCCAATAATAAAAGAATGGAGAGTTTCAGAAAGCTTTTCGATTCAGGGCTATTTGCAAAGGTCGAGATAAATCTCCTGCCACCCCATGAAGATGGCAGCAGGGACCTTGAGGTGATTGTCAAGGAACTGCCGACCAGGGAATATTATGTTGAGCCCGGCTGGGGTTCCTACGAGGAGTTGCGCCTGCGGGCCGGCGTCTTTGAGAGAAACCTTTTCGGTACCGGCCGGAACGGCAGGATTGACGGATTGATATCCACCAAGGCTGAAACCTTTACGATAAGCTACACCGATCCCTGGCTGCTGCAGACAGATATCAGTATGAATGTGCCTCTCGTTTATGATCGGCGGGATGAACCTTCCTATACTTCTGAAGAATTGAGTCTCTCTGTTCTGCTTTCCAGGAAGCTGAGCAAGAATCTGACGCTTACTACCGGCTACCAGTATAAGATGACCCAGCTTTTTTCCCTGTCTGATGAGACGCCTCTGCCAAAGGGGGAAGATGATTACAATAAGGGCACTGTGGGTATTCAGGCAGTCTGGGACACACGAGATGATATATTCTATCCGGCTGAAGGGCTGCGGCTGGCAAGCGGTTTTGACGTATCATTGCCGGCTCTCGGCAGCGATCTTGAATACGGCCGCATCACCCTGGGCTGTAGGTATTTTATTGAGCTGCCGCAGGAGTATATTGTCGGCCTGAGGGCCACTACCGGTCTCATTATTCCCATGCGGGACCAGGTAGCCATTCCCATCAGCGAGCGTTTCTTCAACGGTGGTGACACCACGGTGCGCAGCTACAGGCATTCAGAACTGGGACCCAAAGATGAAAATAACGAACCCATCGGCGGCTTGGGATACAATGTCTTTTCCATCGAGTTGCGCAGGAGATTTTATAAGAATTTCGCTGCAACCCTCTATGTTGATGCAGGCAACGTATCTCCGAACCGGTCGCTGTATGAAAAGGATTTCGTGCCGTACACAAGCCGTTCAGACCTGCTGGACGACACGCTCAATGACTTTTTCAGCGAGTTCAAGTTCGGTATAGGTGTGGGGCTGCAGTACCTCCTGCCCGTCGGTCCGATAAGGTTTGACATAGCCTACAATCCCGATCCTGAGGAGATATGGAACGAAGACTCCTGGGTTTATCATTTCAGTCTGGGGATGGCGTTTTGAGTTTTAAAGAAATTGAAACCTTGAACCCTTTTTTCTATCACGCCATTACTCCACCACTCCAGTAATCCATTTCCTCACTCCATTACTCCAATCTTTAATATCTAACAAACACATACCCGTTTGGTCCGCTGCCGGAGAGCTCCTCCGGTTCCGGCAGAGAAGGCAGCCATTCCTCGTATTCCCGTTTTCGGGCAACAAGTACAACCTGGCCGCGGTTTTGCTCAATCATCTCTGCCGCTTCAGGAACTGTCAATAAGCGGCCGCCGCGTTCATCATGGTTGATGCCGTATTCAAGTTCGACGGGTCTTGATACGAGATAGACATCGTCCCTTTTGAACACCCAGCAGACCGTGCGGCTGGTGTTGCCCCCTGCAAGGATAATTGTTTCGGGAGTCACTTCACGGCTATGCTGCTCCAGAAGCGATGCCAGGTCTTTTGACTGCAGGGCTTCGTCAGGTAAGTTGAACTGGAGCGCAAAGAAAAGCAGGGCAGGACTTAAGCCAAGGAAGATGATCTTCCAGGCATATCGGTGGCTCCGTGCAGCCAAAAAGAAAAAACAGCACATGGCAGCGGCACCCCCTGCCACTGCCAGCCAGGCTGACGTGCTGCTGTATAAATATACGTCATTGAAGTTTACAAGGTGTATGCCGATTAGGATGGCCAGTAAAAGCCCGAAGAAAAGGGCTGCTGCAGCAGCTCCCCAATTGAACAGACGCCTCCGGCCTTTGTCAAAATAACGGCTGAGCCCCAGTGCTACGAGTATGGCAAAGGGTGGAAAGCAGGGCAGGATGTAAGTTATCAGTTTTCCCTTGGAGGCAGAGAAGAATAGAAATGGCAGCAGCAGCCAGCAGATGCTGAAGCGGACCAGGTCATCCTGCGGTGGAATTTTTTCCCGCAGCCCCGATAAAGCGGCCGGCATGGCAAATGTCCAGGGCAAACACATGGCAGGAGCTATTGCCAGGAAAAACCAGAAAGGTTCCCTGTGCTGGGCATCGTCGCTTAAAAAGCGGCGGACATGTTCATTCCAGAAAAAAAAATTCCAGTAATCAGGTTCGCGCAGGTGTATCATGATACCCCAGGGCAGAACGGTAAGAACAGCTACTGCCAGCGGCAGCCAGGCCAGCCTCAACAGATCTTTGAAGCGTTGCTGCCAGACCAAGTAACCTGCCATGCTCAAGCCAAGCACGACAAAGACCAGGAAGCCCTTGATAAGAAAGGCCAGGCCCGTGAAAAAGCCGGCAGCCGCCAGCATTGCCCTTTCCCGCCCTGAACCGGGTTGAGAAGTGACGGCAAAAAAGAAGAAAAACATGGCACCGGTCAGAAAGAAGGCGAGCATGGAGTCAAGTGCGGCAAAGGTGCCGATAATGATCACTGCAAAACAGGAGAGAAAGATAAGGGCTCCGAGCGGGGCGGTGACTTTGTCATCCTTTGGTACCCGGCTGTGCAGCAGGAGGAAAACGAGCAGGGCCGAGAGTCCGGCTGCCAGAGCGGAAGGCAGCCGCACCGCAAAAGCATTTTCACCGAAAAAAAGAATCGAGGCCCCGTTCAACCAGTAGCCGAGGACCGGTTTTTCAAAATAGCGCAGACCGTTCAGGCGCGGGACAACCCAGTCGCCGCTGGCGATCATCTCCCGCGGGATCTCTCCGTAGCGCGCCTCATCATCTACAAAGATCGGGCGTACCCCCAGGGGCAGGATATAGAGAAAGAGAAAGAGACCAAGCACTATGAGAATTGCGTTACGCTGCTGCATGGTCAATTCCTCCCCCTTTCTGCCAGGCAACCCAGCCTTCCCGGCCCGGTATCTGGTCACGCACGATTGCGCTTTCAGTTCTTACTTGAACAGTCGCCAATAGATCACCCAGGGGTTGGAAGGTTATACGGCGCGCTTTTGCCAGGTCAAGAAATTCGGCAAACATTGTCCGGCGGCCTATGCCCTCAACCTCGGTATGGATCGTCAGCACATTGAGAGCATCCGGTTTGAACATTTCAAGGATGCAGCTGTTGTATGTTTCCTGCGAGACACCTGCTGTACCAATGAGCTCATCATAGGTCGGCAGCGTCACCGGTACCTGGGGTGTGTTAAGCACACGGCCGTTGGCCACGGGGTAAAAAATGTTGCTTCCGCGGCAATCCGAGAGATAGCGGAAATTAAAGTCCTCCCTGGCTGAAAGCGCTGCATCTGTCAAGCACCAGCCGGGGGCTGCAGCACAGTCAATCCGCCGGCCGCAGATTTTTTCCAGGGCGGAGCGTCCGCGTTCCATCTCCTGGATGATCTCATCCCTGTTCATGCTTTCAATCTGTGTCTGCCAGTAGTGGTGATCCCAGCAATGCAGGCCGATTTCATGCCCGGCATCGGCTGCCGCCCGGATAACAGGGCCGGCCTTTTGACCGATTAAAGGCCCGGGCCACAGGGTTCCCTTGAAAATTATATCCCAGCCATAGAGGCTTGGCGCACCGCTGCGCAGCATTTTAAATAAAAAGGCAGGCCGCAGAAGACGCCAGAGATGACGGCCCATATTGTCCGGTCCCACAGAAAAGAAAAAAGTGGCGCGGATGTTATGCTGCGCCAGTTCCGCCAGCAGGTTCGGGACTCCGAACCTGGTGCCGCGCAGGGTGTCAACGTCAATGCGCAGCCCGGCGGGGATATGTGCTGGATTTGCCTGTGTCATCTACCTTCCGCTAAAGATTTGGCAAGGTTATGCTTTCTGCAGACGAGCGGTTCATAATTACCAGGCCATTGACTATTATTCTTTGATCTCACCCAGTTCTTCACGCAGAAAATAATCCAGGGTTTCTGACACCGACTGCTCCAACGGCACCTGCGGCTGCCAGCCGAGAATGCGCCGGGCTTCAGCAATGGAAGGCCGGCGGTGAAATATATCCTGGTAGCCTGCACCGTAAAAGGCGCGTGCTTCTATCATCTTCGTTCCGGCGCAAGGAGGGAAATTATGCCGCAGAGGATGGCTCTCGAATGTTTCCACCAGTATTTCGGCAAGCCTGGCAATGGAGGCCTCGTTATCCGGGTTGCCAATGTTGAATATCCTGGAGTCACAGCAGCCGTCTTTATTCTCAATGATGCGGTACAAACATTCCACCCCATCCTTGACATCGGTGAAGCAGCGTTTCTGGCTGCCGCCATCCACCAGGCGGATTGGGGTACCTTCCGTCAGGTTGAGAATGAGCTGGGTTATGACGCGGGAACTGCCGATACGGGCGGAATAGAGGCTGTCCAGCCTCGGGCCGACCCAGTTGAAAGGGCGGATCAGGGTGAACTTGAGTCCGCGTTTATCGCCGTAGGCCCAGATAACCCGGTCCAGGAGCTGCTTGCTGCACGAATAGATCCAGCGCTGTTTGTGAATGGGACCCAGGACGAAGTTTGAAGTCTGTTCACTGAATTCCGGGTCGTCGCACATACCGTAAACTTCTGAGGTCGAGGGGAAGATGATGCGCTTGTTGTATTTCGCGCAGTAGCGAACAATGCGAAGATTCTCCTCGAAATCGAGCTCGAAAACCCGCAGGGGATTGCGGACGTATTCGGCCGGGGTGGCTATGGCCACCAGGGGCAGGATAATGTCGCATTTGCGTACGTGATATTCTATCCATTCGTTGTTGATGGAGATGTCCCCCTCCCGGAAAAAGAAATCAGGCCTGTCAATCAGACGTTTTATGGAATTAGAGGACAGGTCCATGCCGTGCACTTCATAGCGGCCGGAGTCAAGGAGCCTTTCGCTCAGGTGGTTGCCGATAAAACCGTCAACTCCCAGGATGAGCACCTTCTTTTTACGCTGGCTTTCGTGCAGGGCCGAGACCAGCGGGCCGAAGCGCATGCCGCTCACCAGGTTGAGTTCAGCGGCCAGCTGTTTGCCGTTTACATAGACGCCATCCTCAAGCTGGCCTGCATCTACCTGAACGGCACCGCGTCCGCAGGCAATGGTCAGCGGTTTGGTGGAAATCACCATGCCCGATTTTTTCCCGGTATTGTTTTCGATCACACTTACTGACCAGAACAGACACTTGCGGTTGCCCAGGTAAGTGAAGGCACCAGGGTAGGGCCGCGTCACCGCCCGCACCAGGTTGCGCACCCTTCGCGCATCCTGGCTCCAGTCGATCTCGCCGTCAGCAGGTTTGCGGCTCCCGAAATAGCTCGACAATTTCTTGTCCTGGGTGCTGCGGGGGGCAGTGCCCGCCTTGATGGCCGGCAGGATTTCTCTGAGTAGTTCAGCCGTCGCTGCAGTTAGCTTGTTGTTCAGAGTCAGTGGTGTGTCGTCCTCTGTGATATTGACTTTTTTCTGACTGACAATGTCACCGTCATCCGGCTTCGGAGTCATATGGTGCAGGGTAACACCGGTCTCCTTCTCGCCGTTGACAAGGACCCAGTTCACCGGACAGCGGCCCCGGTAACGGGGCAGCAGGGAACCGTGGAGATTCAGGCCCCCGGCAGCCGGGATGGCCAAAATCTCAGAACTTATCATGTTTCGGTAATAAAAGGAAAAGATGATGTCGGGTGCCATCTCCCTTATCCTTGCCACCCAGAGGGGATGGTTGATGTCCTCAGGGGCAAACACCGGCAGGCCATGGTCGGCAGCCAGTTCAGCCACCGAGTCGAACCAGATGTTTTCATCGGCTGCATCCTGGTGGGTGAAGACCGCCTGGATTTCAAAGCCATGGCCAAGCAGGGCCTTGATCCCGACGCAGCCAATATTGTGGTAGGCTAATACAATTGTTTTCATGGAAGTATCCTAATGAAAGTCTGCGATTAATTATGAGAGGGAGTCTCCGGGTCTGTTGTTTCAGGGCCCTGCTCCATGGTAAACATGTGCGCAGGCTGTTTTTCGGCCTGGCCGCCGATGATGCGCCTGATGAAATAGCGCGGCCTGCCCCTTACATCAGTGTAAATTCTGCCGATATATTCCCCCAAAAGGCCCATGGCCACAAATTGGGAACCGATAAAGACAAACAGTATGGCAAAGAGGGTGAAGACTCCCTCGGCCGCCCATGTCGCACCGTATACCAGCCGCATGAGCATAAGAAATGCACCAAAGCCGATGCCGCCCAGGGCAATAAGGCTGCCGACCATGGACAGGAGCCGCAGGGGAAAAGTCGACATGGAAGTCAGGAGGTCGAACTGCAGGGAAATAAGCTTGAAAAGGCTGTATTTTGATGTGCCCAGGAGCCGCGGCTCGTGGCGCACCGGGATTTCGGTGGTGGTCCTCGCAAAGCTGTTGGCCAGGATCGGGATAAAAGTCGAGTTTTCCCGGCACTGCAGCATGGCATCCACGATGGGACGGCTGTAGGCCCGGAGCATGCAGCCGTAATCATGCATCATTACACCGGTGGCCTGGCGCACCGCTTTGTTGACCAGGGCGGATGCCGCCCGGCGGAACAGGGTGTCGTTGCGGTTGATCCGCACGGTGCCCACCACGTCAAAGCCTTTTTCCATTTCCCGGACCAGCTTTGGGATCTCCTCGGGCGGGTTCTGCAGATCGGCGTCCAGGGTGATGATGATCTCTCCCGCTGATTGGACCAGGCCGGCAAATACTGCAGCATGCTGGCCATAATTGCGGTTGAGAAACACGCCGACTATCTCTTTATTTTTTTCTGCAGCCCCGGCAATCATTTCATCTGAGCCGTCCCTGGAGCCGTCATCCACCAGGATGAGCTCAAAGGGATGGCCGGTCTCCTTGCAGGCTGCCAGGGTTCGGCGGATCAGTTCATCGAGGCATGAGGCCTCATTGAATACGGGAATGACAATTGAGAGAAGCTGTTTCATGGAGACAGGATATCCTTTATGGCGCTTACCACATCCTCCACATCCTCCTCGGTCATATCAGGGAATAACGGCAGGGAACAGATGCGTTCAGAGTTCCACTCAGTTGCTTCCAGGGCGCCTGGAGATACGGGCATGGTTTCGCGGTAGTATTTCTGCTGGTGCACGGCCCTGAAATGCAGACCGGTGCCGATGTTTCTTTTTTTGAGTTCCAGCATGAATGTATCCCTGTCGATCCCGGCCTTTCCAATATCCAGCCGGACAATGAAGAGATGCCAGGCATGCCGCATACTATAGGGAGGGATTTCCAGGGGGATAATCTCGTCTATGGCTGTCAGCAGTTCATGGTAATAAGCGGCGAGCCGGGTGCGCCGGGCAATGAAATCTTCCAGGCGCGCAAGCTGGCTGCTGCCGAGCACTGCGGCCATGTCGGTCAGGTTGTATTTGTAGCCCGGTTCAAGTACTTCGGCCTGCGGGGCGCGACCCCCGGTTTCCCGGTCATAGGCATCGGTGCCCAGACCGTGGAATTTCAGGCATCGGATCCGCTCGAGAAGCTGCAGATCGTCAGAGCAGAACATGCCGCCCTCACCGGTTGTCATATTCTTTATGGGATGGAAGGAAAAGATGGCAGTAGAGCTTGCCCCGATCCTTTTCCCTTTGTATTCAGTCCCCGCAGCATGGGCAGCATCCTCGGCCAGGGGAATATTTTTCGATTCCGCCAGCTGCCGGATCGGGTCCAGATCCAGGGCAGCCCCGGCAAAATGAACCGGCAGGATCAGCCTGGTGCGCCCGGTCAGGCAGGGCTCGATGGTCGCAGCAGTCACCATCATGGTATCACGGTCTATGTCGGCAAAAACAGGGGTGGCCCCGCTGCGGACAATAAGGTTGACCGTTGATACCCAGGTCATGGAGGGCGTAACAACCTCATCTCCCGGACCGATATCCAATGCTGTCAGCAACAGGTGCATGCCGCCGGTGGCGGAACAAAGGGCCACTGCCCCGGCAGCCCCGCAGTAGCCGGCAAATTCTTCTTCAAATGCAGTTGCCCTGGCGCCGGTCGTGATCCAGCCGGAGCGCAGAACGTCGACCACCATAAAGATTTCAGCCTCGCTGATGGACGGTTTTGAAAACGGCAGAAAAACTTTTCTCATGAAAAGGCTCAATTGAAGAATTTTGCAGCATCATGCTGCAGCTTTGCGTTCATCCGGCAAAACCGGCGGGAATGGGCTCACTGTAAATCTTTAATAGGGGATTTTATAGTTCCATGCACTCTGAAAAGTCAACCTGAATGAGAGACATGCAAACCTGACTGGAGTTTTGTGCCGCGGGAATTGAGAAATAATATAATTTTCTGAAACACTCCAACACTCCAATCCTCTAGCCTGCTATAATTCCCCGATCCTTCTATTTCACTTCATCACCGCTTTTGCCTCATAAACAAACAAAGCCTGCAGTTTATCCCAGAATTCACCGCCGAGGACAAAAAAGCTTGTAAAAAACATCAGGTCAAAAATGATGTTTATAATTAATCCCTGAAGTTCAAACCCCTGTATCTGGTCCGGTCCATAAGGGGCAAGCCAGCCGATAGCGATAGGCAGAACAAACATGACAAGACCAACACGGTACCTGGAGTGGCTCACCTTTTCCGGAGGGCCGTATTTTTTTATGAAACGGAAGAATATCGCTTTCAGTTGCTGGAAACCCGGCTTGCCCATGATGGCAATGGCTATGATGCTGAAGAGCTCCGGGATGCCGATTGCCAGTGCCCCGGAAAGGGTGGCCTTCCATGTGGTTGGCAGGTCTGTTGCAGTGACCAGCGGGATAAGCAGAGGGCTGCAGAAGCCGATGATGAATATTGTAGCGCCAAGCCGGAAGCGTGCCTTGGCAGAAGCGTCAGTGTTGTTTGGTTTTGTAGTATTCATTGGTAGTTTATTTTCC
>Ga0209536_100011703_pt1 | contig 12821 bp, 8 predicted proteins | sample DeeMarSeWOR28_12_FD_187461 | JGI IMG/M metagenome (GOLD analysis project Ga0209536, IMG submission 187461) | Marine sediment microbial communities from White Oak River estuary, North Carolina - WOR-2-8_12 (SPAdes) (version 2) | ecosystem: Environmental > Aquatic > Marine > Intertidal zone >...
TGACTACTGAGCGAGCCGCGCCGACACTGGCAACATTCTGTTGTCGATATGGAACACTGTCTTTTTCAATATTGACCAGGGAAACAACTATCTTGTTGTTGACATGGGTAGCGACCGTTCCATCCTGTTCTAAAATATTGGAAACAACCACGACATCTTCATTCACATCAAAAGTACGCTTCAGATGCTGATTTAATTCAGATGCAATATGATTTATCGCGGCATCGATCATTAACTATGACTGCCTTGTTTTAGTTAGAAGAGCAACCGGTTGCTTTTATTATATTGCCGGTTAGGAGACGTCAGTTTTCATATTAAGCAAGTATTTGTCAAGATATAAAGACACATATTGCTGAAGACACTCTAATTTGGCTCGATATCCACATAGCCTGATCCCGCCCCGGTGATTTATAAGGTTTACAGAACTGCGGACAATAGAAGTCATCATGCTGCCTATGCACAGCCAATGAAACCCCGGACGAACTTAGTGTGCCTGCAAACCGTATTTTGCTCTGATAATTACTAAACACATAGTACAGTGACAGCCAGCAAGATCATACATCACGATATAATCAGCGTTCAGTAATTTAATACTTTAATTATATGCTGCACTGAGGGCGGGACAAGTTGCTCAACTCGGAAGCCCGTATAAAACCGCAACCTATACAGCCGGCGATTATCGGGCACATCGGCACATCGAGGTATTACCTATCACCAGGAACCCAGCTTGGTCGACACTTTTGAAACAGCCTTGTCATGAGCATAGCTGTCACGTACTTTCACAGGATCTATACCCAGATTTAACAGAATAGCTGCCGCTCCAACCTTCTCTGATGGTTTGCCTCTCTTGATGTAGGCGACGAGCCGATTCGCCGTGTCGACCCGCTGCTCTTTGAGTATCTGTTCAACTCTTGATGCCAGCACGCTGCGTGCCGCAGGATTACCGACTGCAGCGCCAATCTCTTCATCAGTAATGCCCAGCTTGTGTAGCGCACTAATGCTCTCGGCATCACCGTTTTCTACAGCTCCCCTGATCAGGGCCTGCATAGCTTTTTTCTTGCCTTTTTTCTTGCGGTACCATTTGTAGAGAATGAAGCCAACTCCCACGACAGCGCCCAATACGGCCATGACGATGGCTACCGGGCCGCCGACCAGACCAACACCGGCCATGACTGCCACCGCCAGGCCACCGCCAGCCACGACCAGCTGCCGCTTTTTCTTCTTCCTCTTCTGTTTCTTGGCGTATTCAGCGATGTGAACCAGGTCCTCGCTGAACTCTCTCTGCTCGAGCTTCGCCTGGGTTTTTGCCAGGGCCTTTTCGCGCTTATGACTGATGATTGCAAAACCGACTCCCAATTCAGCGGCGATAATACCGATGGCCATTCCAACTGTGGCGATTACCGCAGAAAGCGCCGTAATCGCGGCCAGGGTTTCGACAGATGCAGCCACGATACCAAAACCATCCCACGCATTGCCAAAATAACCATACAGCGTATTGAACTTCTCCTTGGCTGAGGAAGAAAGCTGGCTAATGCGCTGCCTGGCTTCCGCCGTTCCCTCTGTGCGAAGATCATAGGCTCTGTCGCCGATGTTGAGCACTTCTCGCCACAGGTCGATGCCGCTATCTTCTTCCGCCCTTTCCACTTGGTCCTGCATGGCAAGGCGACCGACATTAGTCGCGTTCAATTCGATATTTGCCAGTGCACCAAGAATGTGCTCACGATTGACCAACGCTTGATTGTGAATATCGGCGATGTTCTCCGGCCTGGGTTTTGCCTTGTACCTTTCATCTCGGGCGCTTCGCTTGATATTCAGGGCGCGGGCGATATGTTTGTTTTCAATTTCATTGCCCGCCGCATTGAATCCATCATAAAACGATGCCTTGTTGATGCCGGGGCCTTCCGGCGCGCTGTCTACAATATCGGCGAAGCGGGCCAACAGACGATTTGTATGGCGAGCCAGTCTGATATTACCAGTGAGCATTTCGTCTGTGCCACGAAGCATTTCGCGTAACAGGTCATTGTCTTCAGCTTCAGCTACCGATTCATCCAGGCCTTCACGCCCCGTGAAATCAAAAGTGGTGTAGCGCACATATAACCGCTTGTCGCCGACATCGGCATTATTGTGTCTGAGGACCCGAATGTACTTGTAATCCGTGGCGCTCTCATCACGATGAAATTCCAGCCGCCGCTCTCCATCGACGCCCCGCCGTGACCAGACCCTATCGCTATCCTCAAGCACCAGCACATCGTTGGGATAGACGCGCTGCTGTTGCTCACCATATAACAGGGACCTGTTCTTCATCCCTATCAAGTGTGTGGTCCGATTGAGGATGCCCGGGGCAGGCTTACGCTGGATGGCATTTCTACTGGAATATGAACCGGCAACGGTGGTGCTGAGAAGCCTCAGCTGCATCTGCCGCACTTCCTCGCCCAACGCCATCTGCCTCTGCAAGGGCGACCCTGACAAACGTTCCAGTTGCTTTCGCTGGGCCGTCTGCTTCGGACTCTGTTCGAGCATGGCTTGCACAGGGGAAGGTGCGCGTTGCAAAATCATTGCCTGAAACTTCCGCTGCACGATGGCTTCCCGGCGACTATCAGCAAACTCCAGAGTCTGCGAACCGGGCTTCTCGGCTGACGGGCCATGCCGGCAGTACGGACGACTGTATTGTTGTCCAGCCTGCGAGGTCTGCTTCGAGGTCTTAACCCGCATTTTTCAACAGGCCGCTGCGTAAGCCGGGTAACCGCATGATCATAAAATCCGAAGCTCGATTTGAATCAAATTCAGTCTGTTTGGTGCAACGCTATTTCGTTTCATGCTCATCTGCAGCGTCTCTGCGTGCGCAGAGACGCTGCAGATACACCTGAATCCGAAAACCTGATGAGAAATGCGGGTTAGACGAGGATGTCTTCATGAGGCCCACTCCTTTGCACCAGGGCGATGTAACAAAATCTCATAAAAGCATGTGCGTTACAAGCATGTTGAAGTATAGCAGTAAACTTTTTCGTCTTTGTTGCCAGTATCCGGGACAGCAGCGGGTCAAAGCCCTGACATGTGACAAGCTCGTCAGGAAACAGGCAAGCTCAACGCAATTTCAGCTTGACTGTCCCCTGTGGGTGACGTCGCGTACAATTGCCACCACAGCATCACGCAGGCCCTGGTACTTTCTGAGGCGCTTCCACAGGACTTCAGGCCTGTATTCGACGATTTCCAGTAACCGGTCTGCCGAAAGCCAGCACAGTTCACGCCGTTTTTTGAATCGGCCAGCACGGTCTTCTGCCCAGGCTGCATTCATGTCAGCCAGATCCCTGAATTCCACTTCGACGAAAAATGTTTTCCAGTCCCTTGGTCTATCGCCATCGCTGTGTTTTCTACTGCAGCACCAGTCCGGATGACTGTTCTGCACCTGCTCGATCTGGTGCAGCATCAACTCACATTGAGATTGAACCAGTGGAGCGAGATTATCATTACAGTTTTCCGCGAAATACATCGCATCGGTCTCTTCAACGAATTCACGCGCTGCCGTCTGGAGTTGCGACTCCCCTGATCGGCTGCCACCACCGAAATCGACCAGCAGACCCGCCCTTCTGCCGGAAAATGTTTTGTGAAAAAGGAACCAGGTCAGTCCATCCTTGATGGCAAACGGTATTACGCCGGCACCGGTTCTAACTTGCATGTCGGTAATACACAGCGAGCATCACTATCACCGAAGATGGCCTTCTGCCAAGAGGACGCTGAATCGCTATCACCTGCCCATGCCTAGCCCGCATTTGTCAGCGGGATCACGGGAGCAGGCACAGGCGGGCCAGGTTGAACGTTCAAAGTCATCTGCTTATATAACGTCTTCGGCCCCTATTTCCTCTTCATTCAGCTCAGCCTGCTCGATTAAATTAATCGCGATAGCTATAAAGTCGCTGTCGGTAATTATGCCAACCAGTCGGCCATCTGACACTACAGGCAGACAGCCGTATTTGTGTGTTTGCATATACATGGCTGCCTTACGCAGCGAATCTGTTTGACTGATGATGCTGACATCCCGGATCATGATATCTGACAATCTGATGTCTACGGCGCGGACATGGGATGCACTACCTTCCTGATTCAGCAGTCCAGGCTCTGTCGCGGCAAGAACGTCCCTCTGTGTCACCAGCCCAAGCAATTTGCCACCATCGTCAGTGACAGGGATATGCCGTATATGTTTCCGCGTCATAATTTCCCTGGCATCATTTAGCGAGTCAGTGTCACGCATGGTACTGAGCTCTGACGTCATAAATTCTTCCACAGTAATCATTTGTCTGTTCCTCGTTTAAACATCCGGGGAGTCAAATACCCCCATATACAATTATCGTGCAACTGTAGTCTATTTTATATCAATTCATCCTCCTGGTTCGCTATCGAGCAGTCTCTTTCCGACATACTCTATTCACATCACGCATAACTGGCAGCGAAACAACCTGGTCAGACGTTCAAATTAACGCTCTCCATGTCATCGTGACCACAGTGACGCCCGTCACAGCGTCTTATACCTGCTTGCCTCACTATCACAAACAGCAGCGACAGATAGCCGTAGCACAACTGCCATTTGTCTAATCAACACAGCAAGAGGTAATCGTCATGAAAAGCAATCATTACAATCTTCAAACAGACCTGGCCCGGTGCGTTGCCCGCACCCTGACAGCTCTGCTTGTCGCATCAAGTCTGGCAGCCTGTAGTGGTGGAGGTGGCGGTTCCACCACCACCGGGAACTCGCCGGGGACATTATCTATGTGCTCGATACGGATGACCTGAGCAGTGCACCCTTGTAAGAAGGCTGGATACGGACTTACCAGTATGCCGATGATGGCACCATTACAGCCACTGCATGCGATAACGATCAAGTCGGCCCTTCTCGGGAGAGCCTTAGCCTGTACCCCGCCAGTCGGTTCATCTATTCAGTCAACAGTTTTGGCGACACGATAAGCCGCTTCGAGATCAACGCATCGGACAGCAGGGTCTCGGGCGGCACCACCTACCAGCCCGGGCTTGCCGGCAGTAGCGTTGGCCGCCCCTCGACATGCGCATTCACCCCAACGCCCGTTATGCCTGTGTCAGCCTGCAGGATGACGAGCAGATAGTGCGTTATCTCGTCGACGACAACGGTGCGCTGACAAATAAAACCAATATTGACGTGCCCCGGCTTAACGGCGCCGATGCGGGTCCCGGCCGGATTGGCATTTATCCCAATGGCCGCTATGTCTATGTGGGTGAAAGGCAGAGCAATACAGTTTCGGTGTTTACCGTACAGGACACGACGTTCTCGCTGCAGCATCAGACACGCGTCGATGCCGCGTGTATTGCCGACTGGATATCGGCAGATCCCCAGGGACGCTTTATATACGCGCGCTATAGCGATGAGAACCCGGAGGTGTTCACCGTTTCGGCAACCACCGGCAATCCGACCGGTTCCGGGCAGATCGTCGATGCCGGTGACGGTTCGGGCTTCATATCCTCACTGACGATCGTTGCGCCGCTGCAATAGCAACAACATCCGGGGTCAGAGTAAGCGATTCAATAGGTCAATTAGTCTGGCACCGCTGCAGCAGCAACAGCAATCTCGTTAGCACCTCCCTTCATTAGTACGTATTAAAGTAGTGCCGCAGGGCGTTGCTATGATTCAACTATCGCACGTGTCCAGTAAGCCGGAACAGGTAATCGATACCTGTTAGTGATTCGCAGCTATAGCTTTCTGCTATCAAAAACCTTATATTTATATCCTCTATCATAAATTAGATCTGTATAAAATTACTCTATCCCTCAAACAACAACACCATGACACTTACCGAGCTACGTTACATCGTTGCAGCTGCGCGTGAACACCACTTTGGCAAGGCCGCGAAAGCCTGTCATGTCAGCCAGCCGACGCTGAGTGTTGCAATAAAGAAACTGGAAGAGGAACTCGGCGTCTCCATTTTTGAAAGGGGCAGCACCGAGATTTCGGTGTCGCCGGCGGGTGAACGCGTCGTGCAACAGGCACAGCTGGCACTGGAAGCAGCCGAAAAGGTCAAGCAGGTTGCGCTTCAGGGCAAAAACCAGCTCACCGGGCCTGTGCGCGTCGGCGCGATCTACACCATTGGCCCCTATCTTTACCCGGAACTCATACCCTTGCTGAGAAAAGCCGCACCCGAGATGCCACTGGTGGTCGAAGAGAACTACACCGCGGTATTGACCGAGAAACTCAAGCAGGGCGAACTCGATGTGATAATCATCGCGCTGCCATATGCAGAACAGGGCATTGTCACGCAGCCGCTCTATGATGAACCCTTTGTGGTGTTGCTGCCGTCTTCACACCCGTTGACTTCACGCAAAACCATTTCATCTGCGCAGCTCGAGGATGAAAACGTACTGCTGCTTGGCAAAGGTCATTGCTTTCGTGATCATGTGCTCGAAGCCTGCCCCGCCTGCGTACCCAAACCCGGACTCGTCGGCGACCTGGCACACGCCATCGAAGGCAGCTCGCTGGAGACCATACGTCATATGGTCGTCTCGGGCCTGGGGATAACGGTACTGCCCTGCACTGCAGCCGGCGCTCACAGCTATTCACAACGCTTGCTGAGCATACGTCGCTTCAGCAATCCTGCGCCCCGCCGCACCGTGGCCCTGGCGTGGCGTGTGTCCTTCCCGCGAACGAAGGTCATTGATGTGATCAACAAGGCGGTAAGGGCCTGCAACCTGAGCTGCGTCAAGCGCTTTCGCAGCGTAAAATAAGCGGTTAATCAACAACATATAGCCGCCCGCTTTTCGCTCCAGAGAGGCGCTTTCGAACACGAATCCTGTGCCTGCTCCCGCGATCCTGGCAAGAAATGCGGGCTAGACATTACGTGTTCTTGATTCACATCAATAACCTTAGTATCAAGCAGGTGTAATTTAAAACACGGCAAGAAGTCGGGTTCTAACTCATGGCCATGGGTATAGTATTAGCTTCTTGTCCCAATTCTCAGATTGGTTGTGTCGCGAAGGCGGTGTGGATAATCTTCCACACCGCCTTTCTTATTACTTTTTGATGCTGTCTACTCATTGACACGCACATAAAAACAGGTAAGCATAGTCTCATGTACACAACAGCTCAATACGCCCTGATTCGATACATGCATGTGCTGCCTGTATGGCAACACGTTCAGTGGCCAGTTGTCAGCACATAGCTCAACCCGACTTAAATGTTTCTGAAGGCCGCTGATCTAACACCAGCGGCCTTTTTTATTGCCCGTCGCTAATTATCAAGGAGGTCAATCCAGCAGTGTCAGTTCCATCGGCATACCTGACGGTGATCATCATCTGGAGCACCACGCCCCTCGCGATCCAGTGGAGCAGTGTTGGTGTCGGCTATGAATTCGGCGTCGCCGCCCGCATGCTGATTGGCCTGTTGGCACTGTTGCTGGCCATTCGCCTCAGAGGGTTGCCGCTGCCCTGGAATGCGCATGCCCGTAACGTATACCTGGTCAGTGGTATATCCATCTTCATCGCCATGAGCCTTGTTTACTGGTCTGCGCAATTTATACCATCCGGCTGGATATCGGTGATCTTCGGCCTGTCACCGCTGATCACCAGCGCCTTCGCGAGCCTGATATTGCGCGAGAGCAGCCTCACAGCAGGTCGCGTAATCGGCATGCTACTGGGCCTGCTGGGTCTGATCGTTGTTTTTGCTGAAGGACTTTCCATGGCCGATGCTGCCTGGATGGGTGTTGTCGGCGTCACAGCCGGCACCGTCGCTCATTCGCTGGGAGCCGTGCTGCTACAGAAACTCAAAACTGATATTGCCGCAATTTCAATAACAGCGGGCAGCCTGATCGTTGCCACCCCGTTCTTCATAATGAACTTTATACTGATGCAGAGCTGGCCCGACCAGATCAGCGCGGTGACGATGCTGTCCATCGTCTACCTTTCAATTCTGGGATCGGCAGTGGGCTTTCCGCTGTACTTTTTCCTGTTGAAAAACCTGAATGCTGAACGCGTCGCGTTAATCGCGCTGATAACGCCCATCACCGCTTTACTGGTCGGCGCTCTGCTCAATGACGAAATTATCAGCACCAGGGTCTGGCTGGGTACTGCGCTGATCCTCAGTGGTCTTGCTGTTTATGAATATGGCAAGCACCTGCCATTTGCACGAAAATGGCAGAAGCGCTGGAACCAGCGTCCGCTTTAGCCCGCATTGCTCGACGGGGTGAGAAATGCGGGTTAGATTTGCCCGGACAAACGTATCCGCATAGCTTTGTGGCAGCTTAATGGCTAAAACCCAGAGCCAGCCTTTTATTTACCGCATTGACCAGTTTCTGTATATGGCCTGCATTGGCAGCAAAATCTGCTTTGCCCACACGGGAGCGCGACCGTACCTGAAGTGCTGCAGTTGTAATGCCTCCACGGCAACCCAGAGACTTTATCTCGACATGAACATCATCCATGAATAACAGAAATTGAGTTTTGGCCACCAGGTGCAACCGCCGCTCAGTATCATCACTGTCTGTGATCGCCCAGCCCAGAGCTATGGCCGCATCCTTGACAGCAATGTACAGCTCATCAGGACCTGCAGAAAATAGCGGCGTTCGAAGCTCCGGGAAAGGATGATTATCTGCTGTCTCGGCAATATTGCTCGTCAGGTAAACGGCCAGTCTTTTCTTGGGCCCCGGCGGATCGAAAAGGCGTGCCTGATTCTTCAACAAGGTTGCTGCAACCAGCAAAACAACGACCGCGATGACAGCAATGATGATTTTCATTCTGTGTCCATGAGTTAACCAGAGACAATCATAACAAGATGCAGATCAGCAACATATTCATCCCTGGGACATCATTGTTACAACTTCGTGAATAATTCTCATTAATAACACCCGCAGATTGTAAAAATTTGTTATATCGGCAAATTGTTATGTACTAAAGCAGCATTTCTTAACATTATCTAAGTGTCTGTTTTGAAGAGTTTTTTGAATTTTTATCCACAGTTTTTGCGACATTTCTCCACTAACATATACACAATATATTGTGCTTGACTTGAGCCCAAACCACATTCTATAGTAGCCCCCATAATAACAACGACAACCCAATCAAGTGGAAAGGGAATGGAACTAACTACACCAATAACGAAACACCAAGATCAATCTCAAGTTAACCAAACAACCTCAACAGATACAGCCAATATTGCCGTCACGGCGCCGGGACGTTTCAGGGTCATCCGCAGAAACGGCAAGGTTACCGCCTATGATCGCGAAAAAATCGCCATCGCGATGACCAAGGCCTTTCTGGCCGTCGAAGGTGGCAATGCGGCCGCATCCAGCCGCATCCACGAAATCGTAGGTGAACTGGCTGAACAGGTCGAACTGGCGCTGACCCGTCGGATACCGGACGGCGGCACGTTTCATATAGAGGACATTCAGGACCAGGTAGAGCTGGCGCTGATGCGCTCAGGTCACCAGCGAGTGGCCCGTGCCTATGTTATCTACCGCGAAGAACATGCACGCGCCCGCCAGAAACAGCTCGAAACGGCAGCCGTTACTGAAGCTGTTCGCGATGACAGCAGCGGCAATATCGAAGTGACCCTGGCTGACGGCAGCAGACAGCTGCTTGACAGACGACGCCTGCAGGCCATTGTCAACGAAGCCTGCGAAGGCCTCAACGGTGTCGACGCCAATGCTATCTTGCAGGACACCGAACGCAATCTCTTCGACGGTGTCCCGGAAAAAGACGTATCCCGTATGCTGGTCATGAGTGCGCGCACACTGATCGAAAAGCAGCCCGACTACAGCTACACGGCTGCACGCCTGTTGCTGGATGACATGCGTACCGAAGCACTCAGCTTCGTCTACAACAGATTGACTCATGCGACTCAATTTGAAATATCCAGCCTCTATGCGGATTACTTTGACAAATACATCAAGCGCGCCGTCGACCTCGAATTGCTGGATGCACGCCTGCTCGAATATGATCTGCATCACCTGGGCAAACAGTTGCTCGCAGAACGTGACCATCAGTTCACCTATCTTGGCCTGCAAACCCTGTACGATCGCTATTTCATTCACTCGAACAGCACCCGCTTCGAACTGCCACAGGCCTTCTTCATGCGAGTTGCGATGGGCCTGGCCATCAACGAAGTGAACCGCGAAGAACGCGCTATCGAGTTCTACAAGCTGCTGTCATCGTTTGATTTCATGAGTTCGACACCGACCCTGTTCAACTCGGGCACACTGCGCCCGCAGCTGTCCAGTTGCTACCTGACAACCGTACCTGACCACCTTGATGGTATTTTCAGTTCCATCAAAGATGATGCACTACTGTCAAAATATGCCGGCGGACTGGGTAATGACTGGACCCGGGTTCGCGGCATGGGCGCACACATCAAGGGCACCAACGGCAAGTCACAGGGTGTTGTACCTTTCCTCAAGGTAGCCAACGACACCGCCGTGGCCGTCAACCAGGGCGGCAAGCGCAAAGGTGCGATGTGCGCCTATCTGGAAAGCTGGCACATCGACATCGAGGAATTCCTCGACCTGCGCAAGAATACCGGTGACGACCGTCGACGCACCCATGATATGAACACCGCCAGCTGGATCCCCGACCTGTTCATGAAGCGCGTTGCTGAGGACAAGGACTGGACCCTGTTTTCACCTGACGAAGTGCCCGACCTGCATGATCTCAGTGGCAAAAAGTTTGAAAAAGCCTATGTTGCTTATGAAGAACTGGCGGCCAGCGGTAAAATAAGTGTGCACAAAACCATCAAGGCCAGTACCTTATGGCGCAAGATGCTGAGCATGCTGTTCGAAACAGGTCATCCCTGGATCACATTCAAGGATCCCTGCAACCTGCGTTATACCAACCAGCATGCCGGCGTGGTGCACAGCTCCAACCTGTGCACCGAGATCACCCTGCATACCAACGATACCGAAATCGCTGTATGCAATCTGGGCTCGATCAATCTGCCAGCCCATATTGATGAAAACGGCCTCGATACTGTCAAGCTCGAACGCACAATAAATACCGCAATGCGCATGCTCGACAATGTGATCGATTATAACTATTACAGTGTACCTCAGGCGCGTGATTCCAACCTCAGACACAGGCCGGTGGGTATGGGCCTGATGGGTTTCCAGGACGCGCTTTATAAACAGCGAATACCGTATTCTTCCGAGACAGCCGTTGAATTCGCTGACCGCACCATGGAAGCCATCAGCTACTTTGCGATCAAGGCTTCAACCAACCTGGCCGACGAACGCGGTCGCTACCCCAGCTTCGAAGGCTCATTGTGGAGCAAGGGCACACTGCCGATCGATTCCATCGATTACCTGGCCGAGGGCCGTGGCAGCTATCTTGACCTGGACCGCAGCCATACATTTGACTGGGACTCATTACGCGCACGGGTCCAGAAGACCGGTATGCGTAACTCCAACACCATGGCCATTGCACCCACCGCGACCATTTCGAATATCTGCGGCGTCAGCCAGTCCATCGAGCCGACTTACCAGAACCTGTTCGTTAAGTCGAATCTGTCAGGTGAGTTCACTGTAGTGAACCCTTACCTGATCGAGGACCTGCGCGAGCGCGGCCTGTGGGATGAAGTTATGGCTAACGATCTGAAATACTACGATGGCAGTGTACAGATGATCGACCGTGTACCTGAGGATTTGAAGCAGCTCTACCAGACTGCTTTTGAACTCGATCCACGCTGGCTGGTTGAAGCCGCAGCGCGCCGTCAGAAATGGATCGACCAGGGGCAGTCATTGAACCTGTACATGTCTGAACCCAGTGGCGCAAAGCTGGATTCGCTGTACAAACTGGCGTGGGTGCGTGGTCTCAAAACCACTTACTACCTCAGATCCATGGGTGCAACCCATGTTGAGAAGTCAACCATGGATACTGAACGTGCTAGCAAACTGAATGCTGTACAAAACACAGCAGAGGAAACCGCTGGATCAGCGGCGCCGAAGGCATGCTCGATCCTCGATCCGGATTGTGAGGCATGCCAATAAAGGAAGGGGACTGCTAAGGAGTTCGGCCAATATAAAAACAACAATAAGAGGCCAACCATGAACGACACAGCACGCATGGGGCCCGGGAGGAAGCCGGGCCATGAGTCTTAGAGCTGAACTGAAACAGATTTTTTATGATCTGGCGATTCTGAAAGAACCCGAGCGCAAGGATATGGCGCACTTTTGCCAGCATGATGGCATACGGGTTCGCTTTACGAGAGCACGGACAACGTGGCGCTCATTAGGACCATCAGCAGTAAAACCCTGGTGGATGATACTGGAACCATTACGCACGCTGTCAGAGAAAAAGGACAGTTCGATAAATAATAAGAATAGTCAAGTAGTAGAGGTAACTGAGAATGCTTAACTGGGACGACCCCCTGGCAAAATTTAACGAACCTGCTTTCAAGCCACAGCGGCAGACCGAACGCCATCCCCACGCGGGCGATGGACTCGTTTCAAATGAAGCGTTGATGGAAACAGCAGGTTCTGCACCGGTTGTTGATCCTGTCCCCCCGGCCAGTAATGCCACACCCGCAGTCAACACGGTCGCGGAAACAGCTGTTGAAGCATACAACGTGGATACAGGCGATGCAGACCTGACCGGAACAGGGCTGGAAGATATTGAAATGGGCGCTGAACGTATCCAGGTTGATGATAAAAAGATCATTAACTGCAGGGCGGACCTGAACCAGCTGGTGCCATTTAAATATGAGTGGGCATGGCAAAAGTATCTCGATGGCTGCGCCAATCACTGGATGCCACAGGAGATCAACATGTCAGCCGATCTTGCCTTGTGGCGCGACCCTGATGGTCTCACCGACGATGAACGCA
>Ga0209536_100011706_pt1 | contig 12819 bp, 12 predicted proteins | sample DeeMarSeWOR28_12_FD_187461 | JGI IMG/M metagenome (GOLD analysis project Ga0209536, IMG submission 187461) | Marine sediment microbial communities from White Oak River estuary, North Carolina - WOR-2-8_12 (SPAdes) (version 2) | ecosystem: Environmental > Aquatic > Marine > Intertidal zone >...
CCGTTCACAACCATCACGCCTGTGCCATTCGTGCCCTTTGAGCCCTAAATTATGCGCCATCCTTTTCATAAATTTCTTTCGCTGCTTTTCCTGACTACGCTGTTGGCTTCGTGCCTGCCGGCTTCAGGGGAAGTTGCGCCGGATGGGTTTCAACTGCCCTCGCTGGAAATCCCATTGCGGGAATTTTCCGACCCTGAACCTGTGGTCGCCATATTACCTACTGTTACCCAGCCGCCCATGCCAACTGTCACTGCTATGCAGTCAGTCTCCCAGCCTCCCACAACAACGGCCACGGTTACGCCCTTGCCATATCCGCTGTGGATAGAGCCGTCTGTGCCGGATGGTTTGCGCGAAACAACACTCGATTGGACCTTACCCGCAGCTGAGAACGCATCCGCAGCCAGATTGCAATTGGGTCTGGCTGAACCAACGGATGCTAATTTGTCTACCTGGATCTATGCCCTTGTGGCGCCTTTCTCGACGGCGAAGGATGGAGTGGTGCTGGTCGAATTGGAAACTGCCTGGAACGCTTCATCATCAGGACCCATGCCTGAGTCGCCGTTATGGATGACGGAATCCACCCTCAGCGCGATGACCGCTATTTTCGGGGAAGCAGGTGCAGGGGCGGTGGCGACCGTATCTGCTGACAAGCTGGTAGATACTCTTTGGGAGAACCAGCCCGCCTGGGGGATCGTCCCGTTTGAGTCGCTTGATCCAAAATTGAAGGTGTTGAGCATAGACAAACAATCCCCAGTGCGCAATGATTTTGACGAAGAAGTCTATCCGTTAAAAATTGACTTTGCGCTGACCGGGAGCAACGCCGCATCCTTCGAATTACCAGCCAGCAACCGCGATCCGTCCAAATTGACCGTTGTGCTGATGACTGGCGTCACGGCGCTGGTGCGTGCTACGGCAACCCGCCTGGAAATCGTAGGCCTGGATTACCCGGCCTGGGATATTGGTGAGACCCTCAAGGCTGCCGACATCACACACATCAGCAATGAGGTTCCGTTTTACACGGGGTGTCCATATCCCGACCCGCGCCAGAAAGATCTAGTGTTTTGCAGCAACCCGAAATACATCGAGTTGCTGGAATTGGTTGGTACGGATGTGATTGAACTAACCGGCAATCATTTTCAGGACTATGGTTCTGAAGCGACATTGCAAACTCTGGAAATGTACAAAGAACGACAATGGCCTTACTTCGGCGGCGGCGAGAATTTGGAAGATGCTCGCAAACCGGCACTGCTCACGCATAATGGCAATCGTTTTGCCTTTATCGGCTGTAACCCGATTGGGCCGCAATTTGCCTGGGCAACCGAGACAGAACCGGGGGCTACACCCTGTGATGATTACGAGTGGATGAAAGCGGAAATCGCCAGTTTAACCGAAAAGGGCTATATCGTAATTGCCACTTTCCAGTATATTGAGTATTACGAACCGGTGCCCACGCAACAACATGTTGATGACTTCCGCGCCATTGCGGATGCCGGTGCGACCATCGTGAGCGGTAGCCAGGCGCACATCCCGCAGGCGATGGAATTTTACGAGAATTCTTTTATCCACTATGGGTTGGGCAATCTGTTCTTTGACCAGATGGACGGCCCTTCGCGCCGCGAGTTCCTGGACCGGCATGTCTTCTACGAAGGACGTTACATCAGCACCGAACTGGTCACTGCCATGCTGGAAGATTTTGCCCGCCCGCGCCCGATGCGAACAGATGAGCGCAAGGAATTTTTGGAAAAAATGTTTGATATCAGTGGATGGCCTGTTGCTCCACCAGAAGAGTAAAGTGAGTTAGTCATCAGGAGTACGTTGTGAAGATTTTTGACATTTCCGTTATGATCTCCCCCGATCTGCCTGTCTGGCCGGGTGATCCATCCATTGAATTTGAACAGATCGAGTCGATGGATGCAGGCGCTCATGCCAATGTCTCTCATCTGAGCGCAGGTGTTCATATCGGCACTCATGTGGACGCGCCACATCATTTCATGAACGATGGCCGTACCATTGAACAATTGTCATTGGAAGTGCTGACCGGTCCATGCTATGTGACTCAGTTACCTGATGGTGTAGAAGCCATCACCGTCGAAGCATTGGAAGGTATGTCACTGCCCGCAGATGCAAAACGAATCCTGTTTGGAACGAGCAACTCCCGTTTCTGGTCGCGTGGCGAGACCGAGTTCCAGGAAGATTTTGTAGCTGTTCTTGAGGACGGCGCGCAATGGCTGGTGGAGCATGGTATTCAACTCGTGGGTGTGGACTACCTGTCAGTTGCCCCCTACGGCGACTCAACCCCGACCCACAGGATCCTTCTCGAGGCCGGAGTGATTGTGGTTGAAGGCCTGGATTTATCTGCTGTGCCGCGCGGTTTCTATGACCTGTACTGCCTGCCGCTCAAATTGCTTGGCGCAGATGGCGCTCCAGCGCGCGCTATTTTGATCCAGAAGTAACCCGGATTTGGAAAATAGAAGAGAGATAATATGAGCAATAAACAAGATAGACGTATTTTCGGCATGACAACATTTCAACTGGCGGTTTTAGGGATACTTTCGTTTATGGCCGTAACTGTAATCTTTGGGAGCTTTATCTATATCAGCAGTGCCGGGCAGCCGCAGAATACCTCTTTTTTCCCTACCTCGGCACCGCCTGACCAAACTCAACCCGAGATTTCATCTGAACCGGCGGAAACGTCGGACCTGCCTCCGGAAGCAATCTTCACCCCAGATGATGCGCCGCTGCCACCTGATTGGAAGCAATACTCCACCTCAAGGATTGAACTTTGGTTGCCGCCTCAATTTGAATCCGTTTTTGTTGAACCCCAACGCCAGGAACGCATCGCATTTTACAGGCAGCAGGGCTATGATTTCCTTGCAGACGATCTTGAAGATAATACTTTTGATTACCGATTCTGGTTCAATTATCCCCAACCGGATACCGTCCCGTATAAAACCAGTATTACAGTGAAAACCGATATTCTACCCACCGAAACACTGGATGAGTACGTTGACCAGGCCTATGGAGAAGGAATGCAGGTTTTCGAATTCGCTGGACGCGAGGTAGTTGATTTCGCAGACTTTGAAGCTCGGCGCATTCTGCTGACTTCCACACTAAATGATTTTTCCATTGGTATAGCTGACTATGTCATCACCGATGGCGTCAACCTGTGGGTCATCCGGGGCGGGTCGACCCTCGATGAGTTTTATACCTGGCTGCCTGTGTTTGACAGGGTTGCGCGCTCGTTCCGTCTGGTCAATTGATGTTCCGTTAATAATAAGTCCCCTCTCCCATCGGGAGAGGGCGGAAGGTGAGGGGAACTTCTAAATCTACAAAAAACTAATTTTGATTCATTTGATCGGCAGCGTATAGCCCCCATCCACCACAATCGTTTGCCCGCAGATCATGGCCGCAGCCGGCGTACACAGAAAACCCACCACCTGCGCCACTTCTTCGGGCTGCACCAGCCTGCCTACCGGGACCATTTCGATGAATTTCTTCAGGATGTTTTCCTGCCCGCCCATGGATGCAAAGTGGTGCAGCGCGCCTGTTTCGACCACGCCGGGTGAGACAGCATTGACAACGATATTTTTGGGGGCTAGTTCAACGGCCAGGTAACGCGTCAGGGCTTCGAGGGCGGCCTTGCTGGCGCCGACAACCACATAATCCGGCAGGACGCGTGTCGCGCCCGCGCTCGAAACGCTGACGATGTGTCCGCCGCCGCGCTTCTCCATCAACGGGACGGCCTGCTGCGCCCCGAACAGCAGACTCCTGGCGTTGATATTCATCGTCCAATCCCAGCCCTTTGGCTTCTGCTCCATGACCGGACGGTTATAGCCCGAAGCCGCGTTATGGACGAAAATGTCCAGCCCGCCGAATTCCTTTTCTGTCTCATCGAATAGGCGTTTCAAATCATCCAAATTCCCAATATCCGCCTTGACGAGCAGTGCCCGGCGGTCCAGTTTTTCGATTGCTTGCACGGTTTCTTTGGCAGGCTTTCGGTTGCGGAAGAAGTTGACTACCACGTCCGCGCCGTTTTCGGCGAAGTACAACGCAATGGCGCGCCCGATTCCCCGGCCGGAACCTGTGACTAAGGCGATTTTGTTGGAGTAGGGCAGAATGTTCGTTGATTTATCGTTCATGGTTGATATTCCTTGGTGTAGAAAAGAAGATTATAGTGGAATGTTTGCTATAATCCAACCTTCTTTGGAAGGGGTTTGCCCATGACTGCACCTGACACAATTCTTTTGTTGTACACAAACAGTTAGCATCTGCAAAAACACCGCAAGATAAAGAGATGCTGTCACAGCAAACCGAGTCAACGGATGGGGCGATCGATCGTCTGGTTTATGAGTTGCCCCCTTCGGGGACGATGTATGGGTTGTCCGCTGAAGAAATTGAGATAGTGGAACGGGGATGAAAACGGAAGAAGAGATCAGGATTGTGGAGGAGCGGGGTAAGTTGAAGTGCGTCGCACCTGCCCGGAAAGAAAATCCGTTTAGACGGAATTAACCCAACGATAAGCTAATCCCGTCAAACCAGGTGCGACGCACCCTCGTTCGATTGACGGAAGAAGAAATCAAGATTATAGAAGGTGCGATGCACTTCTGATAGGGATAACCATCCATTTTGGAGTAAACTTGGGGGAATAATACAACCGATGCCTTGGAGGTGTCATGGCAAATACAGGTTTTTTCATCATTACCGATATTTCAGGCTACACCGAGTTCCTGACCAAATCGGAAATCGACCACGCGCAGGACGCAATCCAATCCCTTTTCGACGTACAGATCAATAGCATCAAACACCCCTTCGTCATCTCAGGTTTCCGTGGCGACGCCATACTCTTGTACCTGCCGGACACCCATTATGAAGCGCCGCAAACCGTTTTGGAATCGCTCGAAAATTTATATTTCGTCTTTGCAGACACCTTGCGGCAAATGCAATTCAACACCACCTGTACCTGTCGCGCCTGCAAGAACATGAAAAATCTTGACTTGAAAATGGTCATCCATCACGGGGAATATGTCATTCAGAAACTTGGTGACCATGAGGAACTTATGGGCGCGGATGTGATCGTTCCGCACCGCATGTTGAAAAATACTGTTATCGAGCAAACTGGCATTTCCTGCTATGCCCTGTTTAGCAAAGCCGCTGCAGAAGCGCTCCATCTCACTGAACTTGCCGAGCCCCTTATCCTGCACGCAGAGACATACGAACACATCGGCGAAGTAAAAATGCAGGTGCTTGACTTGCATAAAGCCTGGGAACGTGAGCAGGAAAAAAAGCGCGTCTTCATATCACCCGAATCTGCTTTTTTCACCTTCGAATGGGATATACCCTACCCTGTTCCGGTTGTCTGGGAATTTCTTTCGGTCCCGCGGCTTGCGGTTACGTATGGGCTATTTGACACATATGAGAGAGTCGACTCACTTGGAGGTCGCACCCGAGCTGGAGCTACATATCATTGTGCCCATGGCGATGACTTCAACGCAACATTGAAGATCCTCGACTGGAAGCCTTTCGATTACATGAGTCTTGAAGAAGATCTAGGATTTGTAAAGTTTATCCAAACCCGCATCTTTACGCCAACGGATACAGGCACGAAGCTTCAATACATTCAAACCAAACCTTCAGAACCCACGGCAGAGGAATTTCGCAGCCAGTGGCTTTCTGGACATGATGCAATGAAAGAAAATCTCATTAAAGCCATCACGGATGAAATCGCTAACGGAAACATTACGCTTGCCTGAAAGAGATGCTGTCGCGGCAGAATCGGGTGCTTCCCCCCTCACCTAATCAAAATAGATATTTAGATCCGAGCAATCGAAACGGTTCCCACAATTGGGACAGGTGATCTTACAGTTTCGGTCGTACATCGCGTGTCCGCAGCGGTCGCAGATGTATTTCTGTTCGGGCGATTGAGTTGTTTCCTGTTTGGGATCAGGTTGGGGCGTTGATGAGTTCATGTCCATCGCACCGGTTTAAGCAGGGAGCGGTCGAAGCCTGCCAATCGGTCCGGCCTGAGGCGCTTGACTTCCTCGATGGCAGCATCCAAATCACGGCGCAGCTGTCCGATTTCGATGCCGCGGCACACATCCGGCCAGGGCTGGATCCATTTCTGTACCCGCTGATGCATCTTAATCGCGCTATTGTAATTGTTGCGTGTGATGTGCAGGTATGCAACCGCAGTCTGCAAGATGGCGCGATACAGTTCTCGCACCGGGCCATTCTCATCCTTCCAGGCCTCTTCCAACGCCTCATGTGCCAGCCAGTATTCCCCGGCCTTGAACAGTTGCATACCTTTGATGGCAGCCGGGTGGATGGCTCCGGTACAATCGGACGATTTGACGGTTAGGGGATGCATCGTTGGCGAGTATAACATGGGGGGGAACACCCATCCTAAAGTGCGTCGCACCTGCCTGCCAGGAGAAGTCTGTTTAACGGGATTTGGCTTCATCTCGGATTGCTTCTGTCAAACCAGGTGCGACGCACTTGCTGACTACATCACCAAATACCCTTCTGTAGAAGGGTCGAAAGGGCAGGGGGCAGAATGGTAAAATGTCGCTATGCTGCGCCGTTTATTTGCTCAAAAGTGGATGATACTGGTCCTATCGCTGGTTGCTACCGCGATGATGATCTTGCTCGCAACCGGGTTACACGATGTGCAGTTTGAGCCAGGCCGTTCTCTTCAGCCGAAAGAATCTGAAACCTTTGAAACTTCGATAGAGAACCTCGTACAAGATATCGTTGAAGTGCCGTTCTGGAAGCAAGCCATGTTCTGGATATTGCTCGCTTCGATGATCGTACTGGTCGCTTCCCTGCTTTCCCCCGAAATGCGCAAGTGGCTGTTCCGCTCTATTATTGGGATGGTCTCGACCGTCTTGATGGTTTATTACCTGGCTAAAGAAGGGAGATTGAACCTCTTCAACCTCGCCGGGGATCTGGGAGGCGATTCCGCGGCTGCTGTTGAAGACCCTCTGCCGATTACGCCGTTCTCCCCGCCGGAAATTTCACCCTGGGTGACCTATCTCATCAGCATCGTCGTGATCCTGGCGCTTACGTTCCTGACCTGGAAACTGTCACGCTGGTGGAAGAGACTCAATCGTCCACGCCCCGGCTCAGACTCGCTCGACGACCTGGCCGCCATTGCACGCTCCTCGCTGGACGATTTGCATGCAGGCCGTGACTGGGATGATGTCATTGTCGGGTGTTATGCGCGCATGAGCGAGGCTGTCAGCCGCAAGCGCGGACTGTTCCGCACCCAAGCAGTTACGCCTGCTGAGTTTGCCCGGCGGCTGGAACAGGCCGGTTTACCCGGTGACCCGGTGCGACGTCTCACGCGTCTGTTCGAAGCCGTGCGCTACGGCGGGCGGACTTCCAGCCAGAACGAGATCAACGAGGCCGTCTCATGCCTGACGGCCATCCTGCACTACTGCGGGGAAGCAGCGTGACGCGCAGACGCTGGTTCACTTTGGGCGGCGTGATCATCATTGCCGTTATCATGGCTTTTCCTTTACAGGATATGATCCGCAAGACCGTGATCGTCCCGTTGGCATACCTGTGGTGGGCGCTGGGGGTGCTATACCAATCCTTTCCGCAAATTGTGGTTTGGATTTTGCTGATTATCCTGATTTCATTCATGCTGCTGGGCAGCCTGTCTACGGACAGGAAGCGCACGCCGCGCGAGGAACTAAAAGTCAAACCATCTTTGGGGCAGGTAGAAGGATTGGCTGAAGGCCTAGGCAAGATGCGCAGGGGTACGTATTACAAATGGCAAATTGCCAACCGACTTAGCCGTCTGGCGCGTGATTTTCTTATCCTGCGTGGGGAGCGAGCCGATACCAAAGATCGGGGGCCGCTGACCGGACATGACTGGCATCCATCCCAACCTGTTGATGCCTATCTCGATACAGGATTACGGGGTTCGTTTGCAGATTTCCCTAATTCGCGTTGGTGGTTTACCCGCCCTCAACCGACGCCGCTTGATATTGATGTGAATGAAGTTGTGGAGTTTTTGGAAGGGCAGATAAAGGTAAATGGATCATAAACTAACCGTTTGACAAGTTGTCTAGAATTGCATTGTTGGTTTCGACGCCTGCACTGTACCACACCTGCCCTGCTAAGCGGCGCGGTACGGGGAACGCAGTGCGGTGCAAGTGTGAGGCGGCGTTGGTCGAGTACCGCGAAGCGGAGTATCGAAACCGCCGCCTACTCAACCAACGGCAAGCAAGTAAAAATTCAACGGAGAACTAAGTGACCAATATCCAAGAAGTATCCAATCTGAGTAAAAAAGTCATATCCGAAGTGGAACGTGCCATTGTTGGCAAACGCGACCTGCTTGAAATGATCATGGCTGCTGCGCTGGCTGGCGGGCACGTGCTGCTCGAAGACTATCCCGGCCTGGGCAAAACGCTGATCGCGCGCAGCTTTGCCACCGTACTGGGGCTGGACTTCAAGCGCATCCAGTTCACGCCCGACCTGCTGCCCGGTGACATCACCGGCGGGTACGTCTATAACCGCGCGGGCAACAAGTTCGAGCTGCGCAAAGGCCCGGTTTTCGCCAACATCATCCTGGCAGACGAGATCAACCGTGCCTCGCCCAAAACCCAGTCCGCGCTGCTGGAAGCCATGCAGGAGGGACAGGTCACATTGGAGGGCGAGAGCATGCGCCTTCCGGAGCCGTTTCTTGCCCTGGCGACCCAGAACCCCATTGAATACGAAGGTACCTTCCCGCTCCCTGAAGCGCAGCTTGACCGCTTCATGCTCAAGCTGACGGTTGGCTATCCCAACGTGGACGAAGAAAAGGAAATCCTGCATCGCCGCCATGAACGCCGCCAGGATGAAGTGAGTCTCAGCAAAGTGACCAGCGCCGAACAACTGCTCGAGATGCGCACTATCGTTGAAAGTGTGCATGTAGATAGCGACCTCGAAGGCTACATCGCAGAGCTTGTGCATGCCACCCGTATCGACCGGCGCGTGGCAGTCGGCTCCAGCCCGCGCGGCTCGCTGTCCTTCCTCAAGATGGCGCGCGCGCATGCCGCACTGGATGGCCGCGATTACATTGTTCCCGACGATGTTAAACGCTATGCCGAATCCGTGCTCAGTCATCGTATCATTTTGCAGCCCGAATACTGGATGTCGCATCAGGTTACGGGCGAAGTTATCCGTGATGTGTTGAGCAAGGTTCCGGTTCCGGTAATCAACTAGCTGGTTGAGTAGGCCGCTAGGCCGTATTGAAACCAGCGGCAATATGGTCTCGATACGGCCTTCGACTTCGTTACACTCCTCTCAGAGCTACTCGACCATCGGTGTATCTATGTCTCGCACCTTCTTCCTCATACTCATCATCTACGCCCTCCTGTTGGCAGGCCTGGCTACGCTGCACGGTGAATTCGTCGGCTTGGCTTTGCCATTTGTGGTCTACCTGCTGGTAGGTTTCTGGCGCGCGCCGGATGAGATCAAGCTGGACGTGCATCGCACGCTCTCAACCGAACGCGCCGCGCCGGGAGAAGATGTGCTTGTGACTGTGGATGTGACCAATCAGGGCGCGGACATCGAAGAACTGCTGCTCGAAGACGGCTGCTCTCCCAACCTGACCGTCAGCAACGGATCGCCCCAACATCTGCTCTCGCTAAAGAAGGGCGAATCCTATTCCTGGACGTATATCGTCAACGGGCCGCGCGGCGGCTATCCGTTCGATGGGGTCATGGTCGAAGCCATGGACCACTTCGGGGTACGACCGAGCAAGCAGCAGGTTCCGGCACGAAGCGAGTTGTTTGTCTTCCCTCCATTGACGCGTCTGAAGTATGTCACCATCCGCACGCGGCGCACGCGTGTCTATTCTGGTTCCATCCCCGCCAGGGTGGGCGGACCGGGTGTTGAGTTTTTCGGTCTGCGCGAATACCAACCTGGTGACCCGCCGCGCTGGATCAACTGGCGTGCCAGCGCGCGTGATAGCGAGATCCTGTATGCTAATGAATTCCAGCAGGAGCGCGTGGCCGACGTAGGCATCGTGCTGGATGGCCGCGAGAAAACCAACTGGTTCCGTGATGGACGCTCGTTGTTCGAGCATTCGGTACTGGCTGCTGCCTCGCTGGCGGATGCATTTCTTTCGCAAGGCAATCGCGTAGGCTTGTTGACATACGGCCGCTACCTGGACTGGACGTTACCTGCCTATGGCAAGGTGCAGCGCGAACGCATTTTGCAAGCGCTGGCGCACGCGCAGATCGGGGGCAGTCCGGTTTTTTCGGGGCTGGAGCATATTCCGGTGCGGCTCTTCCCGGCCCATTCTCAAGTGGTGTTGGTCAGCCCGCTGGATGCAGGTGACCTGGAGATCCTGATCCAGTTGCGCGCGCGCGGCTATCAGGTTATGGTGATCAGCCCCGATCCGGTCAGTTTTGAGGTATCCTATTTGCCAGAGAAACCATCTATCGAGTTGGCCGGGCGGGTAGTGCGTATGGAGCGAGAGCTGTTGATAAAGAAACTACAGCATGCGGGCGTGCAAGTGTTGGACTGGAACGTAGCCCATCCCCTTGACCAGGTGATGAAGCACCGTCTGGGGCCGCCGCCAGCATTGTTGCGAGCCATCGGGGGCCGTAAATGAATTTCTTTGCTTTTGTGATCAGTGTTTTGATGGGAGTGGGGTCTTTAGCTTATGTTTATTCGGGTACGGGCTTTGATCAGTTGGTACGCGGGTTACTGATCCTTGGCGCGCTCTGGCTGTATGCCGGTCGGAAGCGCTGGACCTGGTTCTCAACCATCGCACTCCTGCTCTCCGTTGCATTGGCTGGGTATGGCCTGTGGGTTGGGCTTTCACCCGGCTGGATGGTTGCCGGTGCGATAGGCGCACTGCTGGCCTGGGACCTGACTGAGTTCATGCGCCGTATGGATGGTGCCTTTGAAACCGATGACTTGCCCGGCATGCAGCGCCGGCATCTTGCGCGCCTGACGGTCGTTGCTTTGATCGGGTTGCTACTGGCCAGCATATCTATGCTCGTACGCCTGGAATTCACACTCGAATGGATGATGTTGTTGGCGCTAGTAGCTGTATTGGGGGTCACGCAGTTGGTAGCCTGGTTGCGAAGGGAAAAATAATTGATAGAAAACATCCGAAGTCACTCTGACTTCGGATGTTTTTTGAATTCTCAGGGTTAGGATAAACTACTATTGCTCATGGCGTAACGATATCACCATATGCATCCGGTCGGCGGTCGCGATAGAATTGCCAGGTATCGCGCACCGCTCGGATCAGATCGAAGTCCAAGTCGCGTACAATGAGTTCCTCCTTATGGGCATCACCTACCTCGCCCACAAACTCACCACGCGGGGTGCAGAAGTAGCTCTGACCGTAGAAATCATTGGTTCCGAGATCCTTCTCTATACCTACCCGGTTGATGGTGCCAACAAAGTAGCCGTTGGCGATGGCGTGACTGGTCTGCTCGATGCGCCAAAGATGCTGTGATAGGCCGCGCGATGTGGCCGAGGGGATGAATACAATCTCGGCGCCATGCAGCCCCAGCATACGAGCGCCTTCTGGAAAGTGGCGGTCATAACAAATATACACGCCCACTCTACCAATTGCTGTGTCAAAGACAGGGTATCCCAGGTTGCCAGGGCGGAAGTAGAATTTTTCCCAGAAACCAGGGAGATGCGGAATATGGGTTTTGCGGTATTTTCCCAGATAGGCGCCATCAGCATCAATAACAGCGGCAGTGTTGTAGTAAATCCCCACGCCATCCTCTTCATACATCGGAACGATCAAGACCATCTTGGTCTCTTTGGCGAGCTTCTGCATGCGTTTTGTTGTAGGACCATCCGGGATGGTTTCGGTCAAACTGTACCACTTGGAGTCTTGCTCCTGGCAAAAGTAAGGGCCGTAGAAAAGTTCCTGAAAGCACATGATCTGTGCCCCTTGCTCGGCAGCTTGGCGGGCATACTCTTCGTGCTTTTGGATCATCGACTCCTGCTCCCCAGTATAGGTCGCCTGTAGCAAGGCTCCACGGACAATGCGAGTCATTGGTTTGCTCCTTTTTCTTGAACTAAAGATGTATTGGATTGCGTTTCAGGAATTGACCGGCTCCCACCTCGCCCACGAACTGGTTATCGCGAACGAGCATTTTGCCGCGCTGAAGAACCATAGCGGGATAGCCTCTGACGGTTATATTCTCGTAAGGACTGTGATCCACATTCATGTGTAAGTTTTCCTTGGTCAGGCGGTGCTCCTTGTTGGGATCCCAGATGACCAGGTCGGCATCCGCGCCGATGCAGATCGTGCCTTTACGCGGTAGCAGGCCGAAAAGTCGGGCCGGACCGGTGGCAACAAGTTCCACGAAGCGGTTGATAGAGAAACGACCTTCATTCACCCCGAAGTGATATAGCAGTGGCAGGCGTGTCTCGACACCGGGCATGCCGTTCGGAATTTTGGAAAAATCGTCTTTCCCCATATCCTTCTGGCCGACAAAATTGAAGGGACAATGGTCGGTGCCTACCGTTTGGAGATCGCCGCTGGAAAGCCCTTTCCAGAGCGCTTCTGGATTGCCCTCCGCCCGTAAGGGAGGCGACATGACGTATTTGGCACCCTCGAAGTTGGGCTCTTTGTACTTATCCATTGTGAACATCAGGTACTGGGGGCAGGTTTCGCCATAGACTTTAAAGCCTTTGGCCCGTCCGGCTTTGAGAGCCTCTAAAGCACCTGCGGCTGTCATATGGACTACGTAGAGCGGTGCGCCGGTCATGCCGGCCATGACCACCGCCCGATGGGTGGCTTCTGCTTCTGCCTCAGGCGGATGGCTGTATGCGTGCCAGATGGGATCCGTCTTG
>Ga0209536_100011708_pt1 | contig 12818 bp, 17 predicted proteins | sample DeeMarSeWOR28_12_FD_187461 | JGI IMG/M metagenome (GOLD analysis project Ga0209536, IMG submission 187461) | Marine sediment microbial communities from White Oak River estuary, North Carolina - WOR-2-8_12 (SPAdes) (version 2) | ecosystem: Environmental > Aquatic > Marine > Intertidal zone >...
CTGCTGGTCCGTCACTGGAGCACGCCGCGGGGCGGCATGATCGCATTCGACTACGGAGAATGGGAGGCCATCGACGTTAGCCGCGACACACCGGTCATCATGTTCGACGAATTCGAGAGGCTGAAACATTACTGGCAGGAAGAAGGGAAGTTTGCGGCAGAGAAATGACGCCACGCGGAAATGGTTATCAGAAGACGCGGGCGGCTACGATTGATAATTGTGAAATGGAGAATGCAAATGGCAGATTGAGTGTGAAGAAAGCACCGCCACCAATTTTCAACTTACAGTTTACAATCTTCAATTTTCAATCTACAGTGTCCGTGCCCGCGGAGGCCGATCATGCCTTATCCCCGCAATGATAAGCTCCAAAACCCGGTGCTCCCGGTGGACATTGTGCTCCATCCGTCGTGGTGGCATCGCCATGAGGGGATCACGTTTGACGAGGATTTCTTTTTCCACCCGGCCAGGCGGGTCGAGGCGGAAAAGAAGATGGAGCAGGTCCTTTATGACCGCTGGGGCCGCTACGGGCTGGGCGCGGATCACGACCGCGACCTGCCGCAGGTTGGCCCCGTGCATTTGGCGGCCGGTTATCTTACTTCCGAGATGTTGAGTTGTCCCGTCGAATACTGCGAAAATGCCGCACCGCAGGTGATTGCCCTAAACACCGACTCGCTGACGATTTCTCACGATGCCCCCTTTCAGAGCTCGGTTTTCAAGCGATACGAGAAACTGCTCGATGGATTGAAAACAAGGTACGGCTACCTCTGTGGCGACATAGGCTGGGGCGGCGTGCTCAACACGGCGCTCGACTTGCGCGGGCAGGAGTTCTTCTTCGATCTTGTAGACACGCCGGACGAAGCCGCCCGGGTTGCGGCGGACATCGCCGCGGTGATCGAGCGGTTCACGGAGCACATCCGCGAGGCCACCGGCACGACGTCGATCAGCGTAAACCGCAACGTCCGGCACATTCCCGCGCCCGTGCACTTGCACAGCGAATGCTCCAACGTGATGATCTCCACCGACATGTACGAGCGCTTCTTCCTACCGATCGACGCCGAGTGGAGCCGTCACCCCCCCAGGCACCTCGCGCATCCTGACGCCGGCGTAGCGCCGGGCCAGGTCGGTGGGCGCCGCCTCCCCCGCCGCCTCGCCGTCCCGAGCCAGGCGACGCAGCACGGCGTTCACCAGGCCGGCACCCTTGCGTCCCGTCACCAGCTTGGAGACCTCGACGGTGGCCTGGACGGCCGCGTACGGCGGCACGCGGGTCAGCCTGAGCAACTGGTAGGCGCCGATCCGCAGCAGGTCCTGCAGATCTTCGGGCGTGCCACCCCAGTCGCCCGACACGAGCGGCGCCAGCCGCCCATCGAGCTCGTCGCGCGCCCGCAGGACGCCCGCGGCGATCTCGTGCGCCAGGCGGCGGTCCGGGTCGTCGAGCCCGTCGACCGCGGAGGCGAGCGCCGCATCGAACGGCCGGCCCTCGCGGACCTGCCGCAGGATCTGCAGAGCGGCACTTCGGGCTGGGGTGCCCGAGGCCACCGTCAATCCAGCATGCCGGTGGTCGGGCTCGATGGGACGGCGATCTCCCGGCGGGGCATACGACCGGCCAGGTAGGCGAGGCGGCCCGCCTCGACGGCGTGGCGCATGGCCGCCGCCATCGCCACGGGATCCTCGGCGGCGGCGATCGCCGTGTTCATCAGGATCCCGTCCACGCCCTGCTCCATCGTGATGCAGGCGTCGGAGGCCGTGCCGACGCCGGCGTCCACGATCACGGGCTGCGACAGGCGGCGCTTGATCGTGCGCACGGTGTAGGGGTTGATCAGGCCGAGCCCGCTCCCGATGGGTGAGGCGAGCGGCATGATGGCGGCGCACCCGGCGTCCTCCAGTCGGAGGGCGGTGATCAGGTCCTCGTTGGTGTACGCCATCACCTGGAACCCTTCCGCGACCAGGACGCGTGCCGCGCGCAGCAGCCCCTCCACGTCGGGCAGCAGGGTCTCCTCGTCGCCGATCACCTCGAGCTTGATGAACTCGTTGAACCCCGCCTCGCGGGCGAGTCGGGCGTACCGGATGGCGTCGTCGGCCGAGTAGCACCCGGCGGTGTTGGCCAGCAGGAAGACCTTCGCGGGATCGAGGTGGTGCAGGATCCCCTCCGCCTTGGTGCGGTCCAGGTCCACGCGGCGCACGGCCACGGTAATCACCTCTGCGCCCGAGGCCTCGATGGCCCGCACCATGGTCTCGTTGTCCCGGTACTTGCCGGTTCCGAGCATGAGCCGCGAGCGGAACTCGCGTCCGCCGATCACCAGGGGTTGGTCAGCCACCGTCACCCTCCACCCACGAAATGCACGAGTTCCACGCGGTCCCCGCTCTGCAGCCTGGTGTCCGCCAGGGCCGGGCGGCGCACGATCTCCCGATTGAGCTCCACCACGACCGTCCGTGGGTCGAGCTCGAGGTCGCCCAGCAGATCGAGCAGCGACGCGTCGGAAGCGATCGCCCGCTCTTCACCGTTGACGATGATGGTGATGGGGTCCGTCATCGCTCGAAAGATAGCAGGAACTCGCGCGCCGCTGCGCCGGAATCGTTCGCACCCCACAGCGCGGAGATCGCCGCGATACCCCAGGCGCCGGCGGCGCGGCACTCCGCGGCGCGGGCCGGCGTGACACCGCCGATCGCGATGACCCGTGCCGGTGCGGCGGCGGCGATCGCGTCGACGCCCAATGCGGCCCGCTCGGGGTGCGATCCGGTGGGCCATATCGGTCCCAGGAAGACGTAATCCGCGCCGGCCGCGTGCGCGTCGCGGGCCTCGCCGGGATCGTGGGTCGAGCGGCCGATGATGACGTCGGGGCCGAGCATCTCGCGCACGCGCGGCAGGGGGAGCCCGGTGGCCGGGAGGTGGACGCCGTGCGCCGAGACGAACCGAGCGACATCGGCGCGGTCGTTGACCACGACGAGCGCGCCGGTTTCGTGCAGCAGCGTCGCGACGGCAATCACCTGGCGGGCATCGACGGGACCCGGGCGGGCGTGGAGTGCCACCTCGCCGGCGGCGGCAATGGCGCGGGCACGCGCCGCGAAGTCGGGGAGGAGCAGGACCTGTCTGTTGGTGACGGCGTGGAGCCGGGGAACGGCGGGCCTCACTCGAAACGGTCGCCCTTCTTGCACGCGCGGCCACGGAGCCACTCCTTCGCGGCCATGCGCTGGCGCCCCGCCGGCTGGACGTCGAGGAACTGGAGCGCCCCGTCGCCGGTCGCCACCACGAAGGCGGGATCGGTCTCGACGACCTCGCCCGGCACCTCGGCGGCCTCCCACTCGTCGGCGGCCAGCGGTCCGAACAGCTTGACCTCCGTGCCCCGCAGCGTCGTCCAAGCGCCGGGCCGGGGATCGAAGGCCCGCACCTGGCGTGCGATGAGACCCGAGGGCTCCTCCCAGCGGATCTTGGTGAGGTCCCGGGTGATCTTGGGTGCGTAGGTCGCGTGCTGGTCGTCCTGGTGGATGGGATGCGCGGCGCCGACCTCGAGCAGCGCCAGCGCTTCCACCAGCGCAAGCGCTCCGATCTCTGCGAGCCGCACGGTGAGCTCGCCTCCCGTTTCGTCACGCGGGATGGGTGTCGACACGGCGTGGAGCACCGGTCCCGTGTCCATGCCGGCCTCCATCTGCATGATCGAGACCCCGGTCTCCTCGAACCCCTCCAGGATCGCGTGCTCGATTGGCGCCGCCCCGCGCAGCGCCGGCAGCAGCGACGCGTGGACGTTGATCATCCCGCGCCCGGGGATCTCGAGCAGCGCCGGCTTGAGGATGTGGCCGTACGCCACCACGACCCCTATGTCGAACGGCCCGAGGTCCCGCAGCTGCGCGAGAAACTCGTCGGAGCTGGGCTTCTCCGGCTGGAACACCGGGATGCCCTCCTCCTGTGCGACGACCTTGACGGGTGGGGGGATGAGCTTGGAGCGGGAGCGGCCGCGCGGCCGGTCGGGCTGCGTCACCACGACCGCCACGTCGAACCCCTCGCCGAGCAGCGCCCGGAGCGAGGGCACGGCGAAGTCGGGGGTCCCGAAGAAGACGATGCGCACGGTCAGATCCTGGAGCCGGCCTCTTCCTCCCGCTGCACTTCCTTGATGTAGCCCTCTTTGCCCTTGCGCGACTTCTGCCACTTCTTCATCAGCATGCGGCGCTTGAGCGGGCTCAGGTGGTCGACGAACAGCACGCCGTCGAGGTGATCGATCTCGTGCTGGATCGCGCGGGCGCGCAAGTCGGTGGCCTCGACCCGCACGCGCTCGTTGCTCGTGGTCGTCACCTCCACCACGACGTGGGCCGAGCGCTCAACGTCGCCGAAGATGTCGGGGATGGAGAGGCAGCCCTCTTCCCCCTTCACCCGTCCCTCCCGCTCGACGATCACCGGATCGATCAGCACCAGGGCATCGTTCTCCTCCGTCTGCACTACTGCCACTCGCCTGGCGATCCCCACCTGGTTGGCGGCCAGCCCGATTCCCTTCTCGGCGTGCATGGTGTCGAACAGGTCCTTCACCAGGTGCAGCAGCTCGTCGTCCACCTCGCCGATCTCGGCGGCGCGCTCCCGCAGCACGGGCGAGCCGAGCAGGTGAAGGGGACGCAGCGCCACTACTTCGACCCTGCCGACTGGTCCGCGCCCAGCAGCTCCGCCACCCGCTCCCGTTGAATCACCAGGCGGGACTCGCCGCTCTTGATCGTGATGTAGTTGTCCTTGATGTGGACGACCTCGCCGATGATTCCGCCCACCGTGACGACCACGTCGCCGCGCTTGAGCTGGGCCAGCCGCTCGCGGTGCTTCTTCTCCTGCTGGGCCTTGGGTCGGATGATCAGGAAATAGAAGATCGCCACGATGGCCATCATCTGGATCAGGAAGATGCTGAGGCCGCCGCCGCCCTGGCCGGAAGGCGCGAACAAGAAGAGCGTCTGAGGTGTCACGTGGTACCCCGTGCGTTATAGCGATCGAGCCATTCCCGGTGCCACCCCGCAAAGCTCCCGACCGTGATCTGGCGTCGCGCCTCGGCGGCGAGCCGGATCAGGAACCGCACGTTGTGGAGCGATAGGAGCCTCAGCCCCAGCAGCTCCTCCGCCACGAACAGGTGGCGCAGGTAGCCTCGGCTGTAGGTACGGCACGTCTCGCAGTCACAAGTCTCATCCAGCGGCCGCCGGTCCTCGCGGTGCGCGGCATTCCGGATGTTGATCGGTCCATCCGGCGTATAGGCCGAGCCGTTGCGGCCGTTGCGGGTCGGAGCCACGCAGTCGAACAGGTCCTGTCCCCGCGCCACCGCCGCCAACAGATCCTCTGGAAAGCCTACGCCCATAAGATAACGCGGCATCTCCGGGGGCAGCGATGCTTCGAGCGCCTCCAGTACTTCGAGCATCACCGGCTTCGGCTCCCCCACCGCGAGGCCGCCCACGGCGATGCCGCTCCACGCGCCGACGCCGAGCGCCTCCTCGGCGGCGCGCCGCCTGAGGTCGAGGTGGCCCGCTCCCTGGATGATGGGCCACATCGCCTGGCGCGCGGGCTCCGGCGCGGTGAGCTCCTGGTGCCGCGCGACGCAGCGCTCCAGCCAGCGGGTGGTGCGCTCGAGCGCATCGGCGGCGGTCGCGCGGTCGGCGCCGCCCGGCACGACATGGTCGAACGCCATGGCCACGTCGGCACCCAGCGTCCACTGGATCTCCATGGCGCGCTCCGGCGTCAGGCGGCGCCGGCTCCCGTCCACGTGCGACTGGAACTCCACCCCGTCGTCGTCCACCTGGCGGAACCCTTCGAGGGAGAACACCTGGAAGCCGCCCGAGTCGGTGAGGATGGGGCCGCGCCACCCCATGAAGCGGTGCAGCCCGCCGAGCGTCGCCACCGTCTCCTCGCCGGGCCGCACGTGCAGGTGGTAGGTGTTGGCCAGCACCATGCCCGTGCCGATGGCCTCGAGGTCGAAGGGGGAGAGGGCGCGCACCGTACCCTGTGTGCCGACCGGCATGAATGCCGGGGTCTCGACCGCTCCATGCGGAAGGTGCAGGGTGCCTGCCCGCGCAGCGCCGTCGGTCGCCTCGACGCCGTACGCGAACGCGCTCATCGAATCGCCATCGCGTCGCCGTAGCTGAACAGCCGGTACTGCCGCGCCACCGCCTCCCGGTAGGCGGCCATGGTGTGCTCGTAGCCGGCGAACGCGGCGACCAGCATGAGCAGGGTGGAGCGTGGCAGGTGGAAGTTGGTGAGCAGCGCGTCCACGATCTTGAAGGTGTGGGGCGGGTAGATGAACAGGTCGGTCCAGCCGAACCCGGGCGCCACGTTCCACGACACGCCCTGCGACTTCGTCGCCGCCGTCTCGAGTGCCCGCGCCACCGTCGTGCCGACCGCCCACACTCTGCCGCCCCGCGCCAGCGCCGTGTTCACCTCGACGGCGGCGGCCTCCGAGATGGCGTACCACTCGGCGTGCATCCGGTGCTTCGCGGGGTCATCGACCTCGACCGGCTTGAACGTCCCGGGGCCCACGTGGAGCAGCAGCTCCGCGATGCGTACGCCGCGGCGCTTGAGCTCCTCGAGGATCTCCGCGGTGAAGTGGAGCCCTGCGGTGGGAGCGGCCACGCTCCCATCCACGTCCGCGAACACCGTCTGGTAGCGCTCACGGTCCTCCGGCTCCGCGGGGCGCTCGATGTACGGCGGCAGCGGCACCACCCCGTGCCGCCGCATGATCTGCTCGGCGCTCAGGCGTCCGGAGAAGCTGATGCGCCGGAGGCCGCCCCCAACGACTTCCACCACCTCGGCCACCGCGTCGTCGCCGAAACGCACGGTGCGTCCCTCTTTGAGCTTGCCGCCGGGGTGCACCATCGCGAGCCACGTCCCGTCAGGCTCGGAGTGCACGAGCAGGATTTCCGCGTCGCCGCCGCTCTCCCGCTGCCCCGTGAGCCGCGCCGGGATGACGCGGCTCGCGTTGACCACGAGCACGTCGCCGGCCTCGAGCAACGTGGGGAAGTCGCGAAACCGCCGATGCCGCACCGTTCCGCTCTGCTTCTCGAGCTCCAGCATGCGACTCGCGCCCCGGTCGGCGAGGGGATGCTGCGCCACTGCCTCACGTGGGTATTCGAAGTCGAAGTCGGACGCGCGGTAGTGGCTACCCACCGGGCTCGTCGCCGAAGATGGACGGCTGATCGCCCGTGTGACTGGGAGGGGTGAAGCCGAAGTGGCGGTAGGCCGTGGGCGTCGCCATGCGACCGCGGGGCGTGCGGTGCAGGAACCCCTGCTGGATGAGGAACGGCTCGTAGACCTCTTCCAGCGTACCCGGATCCTCGCCCACCGCGACCGCGATGGTGTTCAACCCCACGGGTCCGCCGTCGAATTTCTCGATGATGATTGCGAGAATGCGGGCGTCCATGTCGTCGAGGCCGTACTCGTCCACGTTGAGCCGGGCCAGGCCCGCTTCCGCCACCGCGGGGGAGATCACGCCGTCGGCCCGCACCTGGGCGTAGTCCCGCACGCGGCGCAGCAGCCGGTTCGCGACGCGCGGCGTGCCCCGGCTGCGGCGCGCGATCTCGACCGCTCCTTCGGGCTCGATCACCACGTCGAGAATGCCCGCCGAGCGCAACACGATCTGCCGCAGGTCGTCGGCCGGGTAGTAGCCCAGGCGCTCGACCAGGCCGAACCGCGCCCGCATCGGCGGCGTGAGCATGCCGTAGCGCGTGGACGCGCCGATCAGGGTGAACGGCTCGACCTCCATGGGAATCGTTTGGGCGTTGGGTCCGTCGGCGATCCGCACGTCCACGCGGAAGTCCTCCATCGCCGGGTAGAGGAACTCCTCCAGCGCGGGCCGCATGCGGTGAATCTCGTCGATGAACAGCACGTCGCCGCGCCTGAGCGTCGTGAGCAATCCCACCAGGTCGCCCGGCCGCTCCAGCACCGGCCCGCTCGAGGTGCGGATGTTGACGCCCATCTCGCGTGCGATGAGCATGGCGAGCGTCGTCTTCCCCAGGCCGGGTGGCCCGAAGAAGAGGATGTGATCGAGTGGCTCGCCCCGCTGCCGCGCCGCGTCGATCGCGATCTGGAGGTTCTCCTTCACGTTCGCCTGGCCCACGAATTCGTCCAGGCGGGACGGGCGGAGCGTGGCCTCGGCGGACGTCTCGTCGGGCAGCGCTTCGGGCGTGGTGATCTCGGTGCGGCTCACTGCTTGGCGGTCGCCTCCCAGCGGACGGGTCGCTCGCCCTGCGTCACGACGTGTTTCGCGCGACAGGTGACGCACCTGTCGTGCACTTCTCGCTCCCCGGGCGGGACCAGCTTGCGATTGGTCGCGCCGCACTCCGTGCACAGCCACTCGGCAGTCGACATGGAAGCTCCGGCTATCTGCGCTTGGTTAAGAGTTGTAGTGCTCCGCGGATGAGGTCAACCGGCTCCTGCGATCCGCCCTCGGCCACCACGGCGCGCACCGCCCGGTCGGCGTCGGCCGAGCTGTAGCCGAGGTTGACGAGGGCCTGGACCGCGTGCTCGGTGGGGGCGGCCGCCGCCGGGGGGGCACCGGGCACCACGACGCCGCCCAGCCGGTCCTTCAGCTCCAGCACGATCCGCTCGGCGGTCTTCTTGCCGATTCCCGGCACGGTGCTGAGCGCGGCGATATCGCCTTCCCGGATGGAGCGTACGACGCGGGCGCCGCCGAGGGTCGAGACACAGGCCAGGGCCAGGCGCGGGCCCACGCCCGACGTGCCGAGCAGACGCTGGAACACCTCGCGCTCGTGCTCCTCGTCGAATCCGTAGAGCGACCAGCCGTCCTCGCGCACCACGAGCACGGTGCGCAGCCAGACCTCGGCCCCCTCACGTGGCAGCTTTTCGAGCACGCCCAGTGGCACGGCGACCTCGTACGTCACGCCGCTGGCCGTGGCCACGACCGCGCGGTCGCCGGTCTTCGAGAGCAAGGTTCCCCGGATGCCCGCGATCATCTCGTTTGCGCCTGCGCGCCGCGCCGGGTGAGAAGATACGTCAGGCCCACGGCCACCCCGTCGGCGGCGTCGTTGGGGCTGGGTGGCTCCTTGAGGTTGAGCAGCTGCTGTACCATGTAGCCGACCTGTTCCTTGGTGGCGCCGCCCACGCCCACGACGCTCTTCTTGACCGTGGCCGGCGGGAACTCGGCGACGTCGAGATCCGCCTGTGCCGCCGCCAGCAAGATGACGCCGCGGGCGTGCCCCAGGGTCACTGTCGTGCGCACGTTCTTGGCGTAAAAGATGCTCTCCAGCGCGAGGACCGTGGGGCGGTGCCGCTCGATCAGCGCCCGCACGCCGTCGTACAGCTCGTCGAGCCGCCGCCAGAGATCCTGCTTGGGATGGGTGCGGATCACGCCGCATTCGATCAGGTGACCGGGGCGCCCGGCGGCCGGCTCGACCACGCCATAGCCCGTCACCGCGGTGCCGGGATCGATGCCCAGCACGCGGAGGGTCACCCGCCGACCGCCGCGAGCGTCTCAGCGTCGATGTCGAAGTTGCTGAACACCTTGGAGACGTCCTCGTGGTCTTCGAGGGCATCCATCAACTTGAGCAACTGCTCGGCGTCCTTCCCCTCGACGCGCACGCTGGTGCGGGGGATCAGTGCGATCTCCGCCTGGGCGACTTCGATCCCCTTGGCCACCAGTGCGTCACGCACCACGTGCAGCTCGGTCGGCTGCGTCGTGATGACATGCTGGTCTCCCTCGGTCGCCATGTCTTCCGCGCCGGCCTCCAGCGCCGCCTCCATGGCGGTGTCTTCCGGGAAGCGGGACGCGTCCACCCAGAGTTGCCCCTGCTTGTCGAACAGCCACGCGACCGAGTTGGGTTCGCCCAGGCTGCCGCCGTTCTTGGAGAACGCGTGCCGGATGGCGGCCACGGTGCGGTTCAGGTTGTCGGTCGTGACCTGCACCATGATCGCGGCCCCGCCGGGTCCGTAGCCCTCGTACGTCGCCTCCTCGTACGACACGCCCTCGAGCTCGCCCGTGCCCTTCTTGATCGCGCGCTCGATGTTGTCGTTCGGCATGTTGGACGCCTTGGCGGCGTCGATGGCCGTGCGCAGCCGGGGGTTGCCGTCGGGATCGCCCCCACCCTGCCGCGCCGCGACGGTGATCTCCTTGATGAGCTTCGTGAACAGGGCACCACGCTTGGCGTCGGTGACCGCCTTCTTGCGCTTGATCTGTGCCCACTTGCTGTGGCCGGCCATCCAGACACCTCGTCTCGCACCCCGGGGGCCTCGGCGGGCCGTCGGCAAGTTCCGGGTCGCGTGTGGGGATCGCGTGCGGCAGATTGCTGGTGCGTGAAATATAGGGGTGGAGGAAGCCCCAGCAACGCAATCCGAGGCTGGTCGACGATGACGGTGAATGGCCGGGTCCTGGCGGCGTATACGGTGGTGGCTCTCGTGTGGGGGTCGACCTACCTGGCCATCCGCATCGGCGTGCAGCACATCCCGCCGGCGCTGTTCGGCGGCATGCGGTTCCTCACGGCGGGGACGATCCTCCTCGTGCTCAGCGTGGCGCTGGGCCGGCGGCTGCCCAGCCGCCCCAAGGATTGGGCGACGGCCGCGGTCGTGGGCATCATGCTGCTGGGCATCGGCAACGGGGGAGTCATCTGGGCGGAGCAGTGGGTGGAGTCGGGGACGGTGGCGATTCTCGTCGTGACGGGGGCGTTGATGATGGCGCTGTTCGACGCCGTCATCCCGGGGAGCGAGGCGCGGCCTACGTGGCGGCAGTTCCTGGCGCTGCTGATCGGCTTCGGCGGCACGGTGCTGCTGGTGGGCGGGAACCCGGCGGCGCTCGGCGAGGCGGGATGGATCGGCCCGCTCGTGGTGGTCGCCGCCGCCGCCTCGTGGTCCTTGGGGTCGGTCTACTCCAATCGCAACCCGTCGGAGGCCAGCCCGTACGTGTTCTCGGCCCTGCAGATGCTGTTCGGCGGCCTCGTGCTCGCCGTCGTGGGTCTCCTCACCGGCGAGGCGGGCACGCTCTCGTTCTCCGCGGCGGGGCTGGGTGCCGTGGCGTACCTCATCGTGTTCGGCTCGATCGTGGCGTTCACCAGCTACGTCTACTTGCTGCGGCACGCCCCGCCCACCTTCGTGGGGACCACGGTGTACGTGAATACCGTGGTGGCGGTGCTGCTGGGGTGGATCGTGCTGGCGGAGCATGTGTCGCTCAGGACCTTCGTCGCCATGGCGATCATCCTCGGCTCCGTGGTGTGGGTGCGGCGCGCCACGCCACGGCCCGGGCCCCCTTCCGAGGCACCGCAGGAGGCGGCGTCGTAGCGCGCGCCACCGCACGACAAGGAGCAGCCTATGGAACGCCAGCGCGTACCGGCCGGCACCAAGTGGGAATCGGTGGTCGGCTACTCCCGGGCCGTCCGTGTGGGCGGGCAGGTGGTGGTGGCGGGCACGACGGGACTGGATGCCGCGGGAAACGTGGTGGGCACCGACGACCCCGGGGCCCAAACCCGGCAGGCCCTCGCCAATGTGGTCGCGGCGCTCGAGCGGTTGGGCGCGCGGCGCGAGGACGTGGTGCGCACGCGCATCTTCGTCACCGACATCGAGCGCTGGGAGCCGGTGGGCCGGGCGCACGGGGAGTTCTTTGGGGAGATCCGGCCGGCGGTGACGATGGTGCAGGTGTGCCGCCTGATCGATCCGGCAATGTTGGTGGAGATCGAGGTGGAGGCGGTGGTGCCGTAGCGGGTCCCTCTCAGGGATCCAGCATGTCCTCGAACCGCATCCACTGCTGATGGAAGTAGAGATCGATGAATCCGGTCGGGCCGTTGCGGTTCTTGGCCACGATCAGTTCCGTCGCGCCTTCCACCCCGCCTCCCGGGTTGTACATCTCCTCCCGGTAGATCGCCAGCGCCACGTCGGCGTGCTGCTTCACCGCTCCCTGGGCGCCGAAGTCGTCCAGCGTCGGGCGAGGGTCGGCGCGCTCCGAGACGTGCTTGGGAAGCTGGGAGACGGCGAGGCAGGCGAGGTGCCGGTCGAGGGCCACGCCCTTGAGCGCGCGCACCGCAAACGCCGTGTCCTCCTCCTGGGTCATGCGGGCCGACGGCGGCGGCAGGAGTTGCAGATAGTCGACGATCAAGAGCACCGGAGGGTCGTCCCATGCCGGCTCCAACGCCTCGTCGAACTGCCGCCCCACCAGCGGATGCACCTTGAGTGGAAGGTCCTTGAGGCGCAGCGCCGTGGCGCCCAGGGCCGCGCGCCCGGTCTCGGAGAGCTTCGCGCCGCGCAGCTCGTCGACCCGGACCCGTGCCTCCAGCGCCAATGCCCGCTCCATGAGTCGGTCCTCGTCCATCTCCCCGGAGAAGTACGCCACCGGGTAGCCCGCCGCCGCCGCCCGCAGGGCGATCGCCAGCGCCAGCGCCGACTTGCCCGAGCCGACGTCGCCGCCCAGGACCACCAGGTCGCGCTGCCGGAAGCCGCCGCCCAGGACCCGGTCGAGGGAGGCGAATCCCGTCGGGACCGTGTCGGGCGGGATCTCGCCCGGCGGCAACGCGTCAACCTGCTTGATCAGGTTCGTGAGCGAGTCGCTGCGAATCCGGCGCTGTTTCATGCGATTCCCTGGTTCACGCGCATGGCCTCGCGGACCGACCGGGCCGCGAGGGCGACGGCGTCGGCGGCGCCCCGCCCCAGTGCCTCCCGCGCAGGCGCGACCAGCTGCTGCAGTCCCACCGCGATGCCGTCGGCTCGGCCCTCCTTCAGCTCCCGAACCGATCCGGGCAGCGCGCGCGCCGACCAGAAGTCGCTGGCGTCCATGGTGACGCTGCTCGTGTCGTCACCGTCGGAAAGGTCGAAGATCTCGACGGTCGTGGCGTCGTGGAACGGGAAGATGGTCAGATCGGGGTGCGCGTAG
>Ga0209536_100011709_pt1 | contig 12816 bp, 10 predicted proteins | sample DeeMarSeWOR28_12_FD_187461 | JGI IMG/M metagenome (GOLD analysis project Ga0209536, IMG submission 187461) | Marine sediment microbial communities from White Oak River estuary, North Carolina - WOR-2-8_12 (SPAdes) (version 2) | ecosystem: Environmental > Aquatic > Marine > Intertidal zone >...
CTGCTTATAACACTCGCGAATGGTATAAGCAGTTTTTCTGTTTCCGGTGACGGCAAGAAAATACTTCTCAGGAACAGGAGTGGTATATTTGTAATGGAAACCACAGAATCCAGACTGGACACATCAAAGCATAAGCTGGAGATAAAAAACTGGGCATTCAATATTGATCCTGTTGAAGACTGGAAGCAAATGTTTAAGGATGCCTGGAGAATGGAAAGGGATTATTTCTACGATCCTGATATGCATGGCCTGGACTGGGATGCTGTCTATGAAAAATACAGTGCCTTAATACCCAGGGTGACTGACAGGTACGAGCTTGATGACCTGATGGCGCAGATGATATCTGAACTTTCGACACTGCATATGTTTGTAAGAGGAGGAGATAAGCGCACAGCACCCGAGAATATTTCAATGGGTTATCTGGGGGCTGATATGCACAAAGATCCTTCCGGTATATTCATTATTGATCATATATACCAGAGCGATCCCGATTACCCTGATGAAAAATCACCTCTTGCATTGCCCTGGCTGGGTATTGAAGAGGGTGATGCAATAATCAGTATTGATGGTGTTGATGTAAGCAGCTCTCCATCAACAAATAAAATGCTTGCCAACAAGGCAGGTATGCAGGTGAGGATCAAATTCAGGAAACCTGACGGAAAAACATTCGAGGAAATAATCAAACCTTTAAACTCCCGTGCATACAGCAATTTAAGGTACAGCGAGTGGGAATATACACGTAACCAGGAAGTTGAGAATAAGAGCGATAGCAGGATTGGTTATGTTCACCTGCGTGCAATGGGAGGCAACAATTATACTGAATGGATAAAGGGATTCTACCCCAACTATCGTAAAGAAGGGTTAATAATTGATGTCAGGCAAAACCGGGGTGGCAATATAGACAGCTGGATACTGGAGAAACTCCAGAGGAAAGCATGGTTCTTCTGGGCTCCCCGGGCAGGAGAGCCTTACTGGAATATGCAATATGCTTTCAGGGGACATGTGGTTGTACTGATAAATGAGAATACAGCATCAGATGGTGAGGCTTTTGCCGAGGGATTCAGGAGGCTTGGCATGGGTAACCTGATAGGCACACGCACATGGGGAGGCGAAATATGGTTGTCGCAGCGAAACAGGCTGGTAGACAATGGTATAGCTACAGCAGCTGAAAACGGGGTTTACTCACCTGAAGGAGAATGGCTGATTGAAGGATACGGAGTAGTACCGGATATAGAGATTGATAACCTGCCTTATGAAACATACAAGGGCAGGGATGCTCAGCTGGAGGCCGCAATTGAACATCTGATGAAGCTGATGGAAGAAGAACCGGTAAATATTCCCCCTATCCCTGAACGGCCCGACAAGTCATTTGATTATAAGTAACAACTAATTTATATACAGGCATTTAAAACAAAGCCGGGAACATATACCACCCGGCTTTGTTACAGTAATATAATTGAACCCGGATATGAACATTTCCGACAAAATTAAAGGATACGGTTTTGCATTCCTTGCAACTGTTTCTATGGCCAACGTCTATGTATTCAGTAAAGCAGCATTAAATGAGCTCAGCCTCTACCAGTTCGGTTTTTACTGGTTTGGACTGGCTATAGTCTGGAATATTATATATGCGATCCCAACAGGTAACTGGAAGATCATAAAAAGACTGGGAATGAAAGAATACCGTATACTTATTGTGATGGGAATTATAGAGCTATTCGGGACCATCCTTTTCTTCATGTCAATTAAGAAAGCCGATGATCCGGCCATCATGTCTTTCCTCCAGAACCTGGTTCCCCTGTTCGTAATTTTAATGGGAGTTTCTTTACTGGGTGAACGATTTACCGTTATACAATTCTCCGGTATGCTTATTACACTTTCAGGGGCCGTGGTAACCAGTTTTACAGGTAATGTAGCTGAAAAAGGGTTTTTCGTCGCGGGAACAGTCTTAATGATCGCTTCAACTGTTTTCCAGGCCACTACCATGATCATTTCAAAAAAATATATCAAGAAATTGGACCCGGGATTACTTGCTATTAACAGGGCGGCTTATCTTTTTCTTACAGCCTTCGTGCTTATGCTTTTCAGGGGAGAATCTTTTTTAATATCCGGGAAAGCCATTTTTAATGTAAGTATTGGATCGCTGCTTGGGCCTTTTCTTACAGCCTTTTCAATGTATTCTGCATTAAAATTTATTGAAGCATCCAAATCGACCATCATCCAGAGCTCAAAGGGTATTTTCGTAACAGTCGGAGCTTGGATGTATTTCAGGACCATTCCGGAAAGCTTTCAGGTGATAGGTGGTATAATAACCATAATAGGAGTAATTATCCTTATTACTGCCAGGGACCACCAGGGGATAAAGGTGAAGGCTTAGTTTAAGGCTGAGGCTGAGGTTTAGAAGGAGTACAGCTGTTGCCTTTTTTAACAAGATTACCTAAATTGCATATTGCGTGCAAAATAAGACAATATTAAAGGTGTGTTTATATTCCTCATACAGATTTATATCAATACTTTTAGCAATAGATACAGAAAAAATAAACGCTACTGTGTGTACATAAACATACCTTTGGTGTAATGTAAATGCAGCATAAACTCATATTGTTTTACTGGATTAACTTATGAACAATAAAAGCAGGGTAAAGACTATAAAAAATGTAACCTTGATTGGTTCTGCTGTTAATTTATTATTAACAATTGGAAAAATAATCGCTGGCATTGTTGGTAAAAGTTCTGCTATGGTAGCAGATGGTGTTCATTCTTTATCTGATTTGGTGACTGATATAATTGTATTAGCTTTTATTAGAATATCAGGAAAAGAACGTGACAAAAATCATCAATATGGACACGGTAAGTATGAAACCTTTGCAACCATGTTAATTAGTTTTGCATTGTTGTTTGTGGGAGCAGGCATCATTTGGACTGGTGTAAGAAAAATAATTGATTCATTGAATGGTGTAGCGATAGAACAACCTGGTTACATAGCTCTATTGGCGGCAGTAATTTCAATAATCACTAAAGAAGGATTATTCTGGTATACAAAAATCATTGGTGTGAAAGTAAATAGTCAGGCAATGAAGGCAAATGCTTGGCACCATCGGTCCGATGCATTTTCTTCAATAGGCACTGCTTTGGGCATTTCTGGTGCTATTCTTCTTGGAGAAAAATGGAGAGTTTTAGATCCAATAGCAGGAATTATTGTAAGTTTCTTTATTTTGAAAGTGGCATGGGATATTGCAAAACCGAGCATAAATGAACTTTTGGAGAGTTCGCTTTCAGAAGAAACTGTTAATGACATTATAGAAATAATTGAAAAACATTCTGACGTCAAAGGATTTCATAATATGAAAACCAGAAGAATTGGAGATAGTTATGCAATTGAATTTCACATCAAGGTTGATAAAGAGCTTACAGTTGAATCATCTCATAAAATTGCTACTGAAATTGAAAAATCGATTAGGACCAAGTTTGGTAACCAAACACATATTGGAATCCATATAGAACCCTATAATGAACTAAATGATAAAAAGTAAAAACACTACACCCAACGTCGCATATAGCTAATAGCGGGGGTAGTGCTGACTTGAAACATCCTACACTGCAGAAAGGTTTGTTACGGCGGACAGGGACGTGCACAGAACTCGGCCAATGGCCATATGCGTAACCGTTATCGGGTATATAGAGAACAACGATAATGAATATTATTCTGACAAGCGATTTCCCGGTAACCAGAAACGATGAGATAATTCGGTGAATTCAGCAATAAAATATGCGAATGGGGAAGTTAACATAATTGGAAAAGTTGATATATTCGAAGAAGGACAAAAGAATAAAGAGAAGAAAGCAGATTAATTCAGGCAATTATTTTAGTCTGTCCTAACATAACTCCGCTAATTGGACAATATTTCATAATTTAGTAAAGAAGTCATCTCAAAAATTTAATCTTCAACCATTTAAATAATTAGACTCAATGCCAAAAAAACAGAAAAAAGAGATTAAACCTGCCCTTCTGGTGATTGATATCCAGAATACATATTTGCAATACATACCTGACGCGGATAAGGATGCAGCGCTGCTCAGAATCAACTATTATATTGAAATGTTCCGGCAATATGATTGCCCTGTCATTAATATTTATCACTACAGTAAAGAAAAAGGGCCGGAGCAGAAAACTCAGGAATTTGAATTTCCATCCTCTGTACCTGTCAAGCCTGAAGATACGAGAATCATCAAGACTTATCCCGATAGTTTCAATAAAACAGATCTTGATAAGGTTCTCAGGGAAAAGGGATGCAATACCTTATTTCTTTGCGGTTTGAGTTCTGTGGGTTGTGTACTGGCAACATGGTTGGGAGCCTTTAATCATGATTATAAAGCGTTTCTTATCAAGGATGCAATAATGAGCCATAAGAAAAGCTACACGGAGAACATCGAGACAATGTTTGAAGCTGTTGGCCATGATGTAATACAGCTAATACTTGATAGTTCCTAAAAAGATACCAAGTAAAATATTTGCATCAGCATGATCTAAATAATAAAATAAGCCTATTTTTAGAAATATATACTTATAAAGTGTACATCTATGCTAAAAACCAAACGGCGCAAATTCATAAAGCTTGGAGTTTATTCAAGCCTGGCTCTATCCTCCCCATTTCTGTCATCCTGCCTTCTTAATGAAGAACCTGATTCACCAATTGACAAAACAGCAACAGTATCAGCTATTAAGGGTAATGATCTGAACACCATTACCCGTGATGCGATAGATGCGATAGGCGGGATGCAGACAATTATTTCAAATGGGGATACAGTGTTCATCAAACCTAATTTTGTGACCGTCCCATGGGCACAGTACAATAATTGTTTCCAGAACGGGGAATGCACAAAGCCTGAAATCATTATAGCTACCGCAGAGGAATGCCTCGAGGCAGGTGCTTCTGAAGTAGTCATAGGTGAAGGTTCACACCTTCCCTCCTTCGAGTGGAAATATGCGGTCACACTTGATGGTAGAACCAACCTTGTTGATGAAGTTGCCAGGCTGAATATAAAACATAATGACAAAGTACGCCTTGCCTGTCTGGAAACTGACTCCCCCGGATGGGTTGAAGTGCCATCTCTAACGCCACATGGTAAAATTGCAGTCTCGAGCCTTGTTACATCTGCTGACAAGGTAATTTCAATTGCCGTGGCCAAAACACATTCATGGGCCCAGCTTACACTGGCTGCCAAGAATTTCATTGGAGTAACACCACTTTCAAGATATGCACAGCTTGTGGACAATACATGGTGGAACCGGGGAAGTTTTGATCACCGAAGCCCCAGAGCTATTGGGCAGGTATACCTTGACATAGTTAAAGCTATAAGACCTGCACTATCAATTATTGATTTCTCAATTGGCATCGAAGGTAATGGCCCTACTCTGGATAATGGCGGAAAAACAGTCAATCTTAAAGACAGGATTGGAACATGGGCTATAATAGCCAGCACAGATATCATGGCGGCAGATGCCTCTGCATCACGTATAATGAATCACAACACCGATGGAATAAAACAACTTGAAATGGGTTTTGACATGGGACTGGGAGAAATAAGGGAAGAAGCGATTGAGGTTATCGGTGAAAAACTTTCGGATCTGATGACCGACTGGAAACCTGCCAGATTAATGGGCTAATAATTAATACATTAAAAATGAAATACCTGATAAACACCCTGCCTGTTATTACACTTCTTGTTCTATCCTGTACAGGACAGGAGGTGGAACAGGATTTAAAATCAAGAACCGGAAATATTGACACTGATTCATTAATCCTGGCACAATTCAACAACTATGATATACCTGCAATTGCAGTGGGCATCTTCGATTCGGATTCTGTCCTTGTTTATGCATATGGTATAAGGAATACCACTGACAGAACACCTGTAAATAAAGATGACAGGTTTCACATCGGTTCCTGCACCAAGGCAATTACTTCGTTCATTGCGGCAAGACTGGTTGAGAAAGGTTTGATTGCATGGGATACAAGAATTATTGATGTTTTTACTGAATTTTCCGGCTCAATTGATCCTCACTACAAAGACAAGACACTGTCAGAAATACTGTCACACAGAGCGGGCATACAGCCTTTCACTTCCGGAATAGAATTGAGGCGGGTCCCGGACTCGATAATTAATTACGAAGGAAGTGAAGAAAGACAGCTATTCAGTGAATGGTTACTCACTCAAAGTCCCGCACTTGAAGAAGACCAGAAATACATTTATTCTAATGCTGGTTATTCATTAGCAGCCACTATGCTTGAGAAGGTATCAGATAAAACATGGGAAACACTTGTTGAGGAAGAATTTTTTAGTGTATTCAGCATATCAGGATTTCTCGGACATCCAAATGCAAGCGACGCCAATCAACCCCAAGGACATATTATACCGGCCAAGTGGGGAATCGGCGATTCAAATGAAATTACTCCAATACCCGACTCATTAAACTATAATTTACGTTTTCTTCAACCTGCAGGTGACATCTCATTATCAGTATATGATTATTCGGTCTTCCTCCGTGAAATACTGCAAGCCCTGCTGAATAAGGGTAGTAAATTAAAACAGGAAACATATGATTATATGTTCTTTGAATATAATGACTATTCAATGGGCTGGGGTAACCCCATCCAGAATAAAATACAATACTTAAGTCATGATGGCAGTGATGGAACATTTTATTGCAGGGTATTAATCTCGAGGGAAAAGGGATACGGCCTTGTGATAATGTCAAATGCAGGTACAGAAGATACTATCAAGGGAATATACGCCATAAGTAATCATATAAACAGAAAGATTAAATAATTTCAGAATAAGTTAGACACATAAAGACAATAAAAGGAAAAGACTTGACTTTGTTTCTAATCTGCTGTAAATTTGTAATCATATTATTTATCAGAATGTCTTAATCAGAATATCCGGTATTTATTACCGGTAATTATTCTTGATCAGAATGTTATAGGGCGACCCAGGCCCTTGTATGTATTTTTGGAATTAAGCTAAACCCCTAGTTAAAAAATCAGGCTGTGAAGAATTTACTCAGTATGTGCTCTGCCACCTTTGATTCCAGGACTATTTATAATAGGAAGAAACGAAAATTATCTTCGGTAAGATTCCTTTTCTGCCTGATGATCCTTCTACTTACTTTTCCACAAGGTATGAAGGCTCAGGTCCGGATATTAAAGAGGCAGGCAGAAGCGACAACACAACAGGCAAGTATTGTTAACCAAGAATTTAATATAAGAGGGAGCAATCGTGAAGTATATGAATTTGAGATTACAAATACCGGAATTATTGAAGCAAAAGCTGAATGGAGCGGCACTGCACAGAAATTAGCTCTCATCCTAAACGGACCCGGAAGGGTTCAATATTATTCTCGTAAAGATGGTAAAAGTCCCCTGGCATTGAGATATAAGGTGAGCGGTGATATTCTTTCAATGGGAAAAACATGGAAGTTATCCGTTGTCAATTTTGAAACCAATACCAGCGTTCAGGGTAGGGTTCAGATTGATTATTACGAGGTGACGGAGAGTAAACAACCAGCCAGACAAAAAGTAGCTGTGGAGAAAAAACCTGTGATAAAGCCGGTTGAACAATCCAAGTCGATCATGGTCAAACATTACGAGATTCAGGAATCACAAGGATTTACAGAACAACAGCTCCAGGAGATCAGGGTTGAACTTGAAGAACAAAAAATTGAAAATACAAAGATCAAAATAGAAAACCGAATCAAAGAAATCGCGCCGGATAATCCTCTGGCAGGTATTGTAATACCCTTAATATACAAAAGGCTGGAGGAAAAAACTCAAAAGCCTCTTTTAAAAGACGGGATTAACACCAGCCCTCATTTCAAATCACTAATACAATCGTATAAGCACATCTCACCTTCAGTCAGTCAGGAGTACTTTCATCCCCGGTACGCCAATCTTGAACCGGGTCAGAAGATCGATGAACAACAGCTTGGGAAAGATATACTCGAAGCCATCAGACCAGGTTATAGAAGTGAAATAAGGCAAATGGTTAGAAAATCCAGCTCTGCTGATATTCCTAAATTTCAGTGGACTGTTGCTGGCATTCAAAAGACAGAACCACCCGAACCAGAGCGCATCCAGATACATCCCGATCCAAAGAGAATAAAAGAACTTGAAACTCTGACCAACAGATTAAAAATAAATCCTACCCAGGATAATTTTAATGAATTAATGGCGTATGCCCAGTCTCAGAGAGCCATTGTAAAAGGGCCGGCTGAAAGTCACCTCCATGACCTTATTGCTGAAAAGGTGGGTGTACAAAACATAAAAGAGTGGATACCTGACCTGAATAATGATCATTTTGTTAGCGATTATTATAAATATGATATTGGACTGGACTGGTTTTACTGCCTGGATCAGAATGAGAGATCCTGTGTTTCAATTCCATTTGATGGAACCATATGTTCAGATGATGAACCTTACTGGCATTTAAGCAGTATTGTCCCGAACTATGATCCTAATGATCCTGACCATATACATCAGTTACATGAAGGCAGTCTATATAATGTATACAGCAGGGTTACCGGCACATATGATGATGTGAATAACGGTGAAACCCGTAAATTCCGGTCCCGGGATCAATGGCTTTTAAATAACAACATATACAATACCTCAACAACTTTTACTATTGGCCTCTGGGAAGAAGACTGGTCCAAAGATGAGGTCATAGACGCAATTCATGATGCTACCAACGATTTGAGAAACGAATTAGTCGAAACAATCAGGGCGGCTGTCATGGATGCCGTGAAGGAGGGACTTTCTGAAAGTATCATGGAAACCCTGCCGGACGAACTGAAAGACGATTTTCGATCATTCCTTAATGAAGAAATAAGCTATGAATCTTTTATGGAATCTGTTCAGAATGCAATGGGAGAAGTTGATATTAGTATGATTGTCCTGCAAATGATCTTCTCAGGGGAAAGTCTGTTTGAGATTATATCAGCTTTAGGGATAATATCTCCAGGTATTGGTGAGCTGCTTATAGCTATAAGAGTTTTAGGCCCTATCGCTATAGATCTTTTTGAAGGGGATTTCCAGGATGTTCTTAAAGGATTATTATATCTGCCCATTACACTTTTCGAATATATTTTCGATCTGTTTACAAACATAGTCAATTTCTTTGAGGGCTTGATGGAAATAATTGATCCCGATGACAATATCCAGAACCGGTCAATAACCATCGCAGGCTCTTTTGATGATATTTTCGAGGATGCTTCCTGGGGTGACTACTATTCCAATATTACCTCCTTGACTCCCACAGGATGTGGACCGCGAAGTGGAAATTCCTCTCTTATAAGGGATGGGAAATATGTTCAACCATATCTACGCTTTAAAGGAGCAGATGCTGAATATCTTGCCTATTACAATGTAATGCGAACAATTGTCGGAGGCAGGGAAACTTTTGGATTCACCACGGGAACCGATCCTGCCAGGCCGTATGTCCAGACCAGAACTTATAAGTCAAAATCTCATTCCAGGAATCAAAGAATAAAGGTTACATATTGTAATCTGAATAATAAAGAGTCTGTATTAATCAATCTGACAGAAAAAAGAGGTAGAGCAGGTGATTCAAATCTGTTTAAGTCGGAACCGGAGTTTTATGTGAACAGTATACCAGGAGCTGAATATGAACTTACAATAATTGGAGAAAATGTTCATGGTTACGTGACACTCGAAGAGGAATGGTGATGCAATAATGTGAAATAAACTCCCCAAGGTTAACATAGTCTCCGCTTTCTTCTTCAATTAATCACATTCAGTAGTTTTCTAATCTTACAGACCGCGTAAATAAGGATATAGAAATAAGAAGTCCTGATCTGTACAGGTCATAACCGGCTGGTAATCTGAGTCGAATACAAAGCCAAATTGGTCGGTGAAGAATAAATAATCCATAACTAAAAACATTAACATTTACATGGATGGATATGGTTTAAAATATTATTATAAATTTGAATGGAAGCAAACCATAATCCATCATGAAAATAACCCAGAAACATTTACAGATCATAAGTGGTATTTTAGTAGTAGCCGGCGCCCTGGTCGCTATTATCTTTGAATCAGCTATTATGAATTATGCAGGTATAGGTATTTGTATCGTAGGTATGATTCTCCTTGCCCCATGGATCAAAGATGAAAAGAAATAATTAAATAGTTAAATAATTATGACTGACAAGGAAAACAAAGCACTGGTTGTCTATGATTCTCTTTTTGGTAATACAAAAAAGATTGCTGAAGCAATAACCGAAGGATTGAGCAATCAATATGACTCAAGGTTAATGAGTGTAAAAGATATAAAAATCACAGATATTAACAGTATTAAACTACTTATTTTAGGTTCCCCTACGCATGGAGGGAGGTATTCAGAAGCAGTAAAGGATTTTTTTGCATCACTACAGGATAATTCATTGCAAGGGATTAAGGCTTTTTCATTTGATACAAGTATACCGGCAGGTGACAAAGGCTGGTTTGTCAGGTTACTCATAAAAATGTTTGGCTATGCTGCACCACGGATTTCTAAAGAGCTGTCAAAAAAAGGAGCCGTTGCAGGGGGCTCAGAAACATTCTGGGTACTTGACAGGGAAGGGCCTTTAAAAGATGGAGAAACAGAGCGTGCCAGGTCATGGTCCACCGGGATAGTTTTGTAATATACTAACCGAAAATAAATAACTGTTATTATGTTAGAGATCCCTGAATCAAAGGTTATAAGTTTACAGGCCGGTAAAATACTGGAAAAGAAAACAGTTTCGGAAGTCCAAACCGCCACCAGACCTCATAAGTTTGCATTCTATAATGGTGATCCTGGTGAATATCACAGGCTTCTTGAAGGCAGGCAGATTATATCGAGCAATGGGCATGGAATGTTTGTTGATATCCTCTTTAATGATGATATATTTGTTACCATTGGTGACGGGACAAACATAAGATACTATGATTCTGTGGATCAAAGTCCTGAAAAACATCAGCTCATGATTGTGTTTCATGATGGCACCTGTATTGCTTTTACGGTTGCCATGTATGGTGGAATATGGGTATACAGGGGCGAATTTGATAATCCATATCACCGTGGCAGCATTAAGAGTATTTCTCCTCTTGAAGAAGCTTTTGATGAAATCCATTTCAACAGTATCTTTAACAGCACTGCTAAGGATCTTTCCATTAAAGCTTTGCTCGCTACCGAACAGCGTATCCCCGGACTGGGAAATGGGGTTTTACAGGATATTCTATTCAATGCCGGCATTCACCCCAGACGAAAGAAGTCTACGCTATCCGATTTTGAGAAGGCCGAACTTTATCACAGCCTGAAAGTAACATTAAATAAGATGACTGATATGGGTGGCAGGGATACCGAAAAAGATCTTCTCGGTAATGCTGGAGGTTATAAAACCTTGCTCTCCAAAAATACACTTAAGGATCCCTGCCCGAATTGTGGCAATGCGATAGTCAAAGAAGCATATCTGGGAGGTGCAATTTATTTTTGCCCTGTTTGCCAGGGGCTATAAAAATATAGAGGATTATGGATAAAACAGCAAGTTATGAAAATTACCCGGCCTGGATTGTAGTATTATCAAACCTCGTTTCACTGAGTATTTATAGTCTCGGCTTTCTGATAATATACAGGTTAGGGCTTGTCTTTGCTATCCTTTACCTGGTGTATATCATGATTTTTGAGTTAAGACTGATTGGAAGTCACTGTACCCATTGTTTTTACTGGGGAAAGATTTGTGGATTCGGCAAAGGAAAAATAAGCTCATGGTTCTTTAAAAAAGGCGATATATCGAAATTCTGTGATAAAGAATTTACCTGGAAGGATATGATTCCAGATCTTCTAATTACCGTGATACCTGTAGTTATTGGGATTATACTCTTGATTATAGAATTTAATCTAATATTATTATTTGCATTGTTGTTGTTAATAATATTAACCACAATCGGAAATGGATTCATTCGCGGTTCTCTTACATGTAAATATTGCAAGCAAAGAGAATTAGGCTGTCCGGCAGATTCGTTGTTCAATAAACGGGAGTAATTTCGATTAAAATACACAGCTTAAACACAATTTTTATCCATTCTGCATTTTAAATTAACAGTTCTGCAATAATTATTTCATTGCAGGTAAATCATCTTGTTACTTTGATGATTATTAATCAATAAATTAAAAGGATGAAAACATTAGTATTCTGTTTAATCACGGCATGTGCCATGGTATTTAATGTGACAAAGACCCAGGAAACAAACCTGGTTGATTATCTTGATCAGTTACCGGAAAACCTGGAACTTGATAATTCCATACAGCGAAAGTATATTATGACAACCGACTACTTTGATTACGACCTGAAAGGTAACTTCCTCAGGAAAAGAAGGCTTACGGGTGGGTATACCTGTGGGCTCGAAGGAGATTCTGCAAGATGGAGTAATGTTTACATTTCCCAATCGAATGATTTAGATTCGCCTTTCCCGAAAGGTACGAAACAGGATTACATGGAAAATTTCAAATATAAACCTGGTGAAAATACATTGACAGAAGATTTTTTCATGAAGATTCCCGAGGCAAACATGTTCATTAAAAACCTCATATGGGATGCAATGGGATTTGATGTTTTTGCTTACTCTTGCTGGGGCTCTCTAAAGCTTAACAAAGAATTTAATCAATGGAAAGAGAATTTAGACAAAACAGATGTTAAGATAAGAAAAGCGAAGGACAATTTTGAAAAATTGGAAATAAACCAAAATAAGCTAGAGCTAGAGCAAAAAGAGATCA
>Ga0209536_100011710_pt1 | contig 12815 bp, 12 predicted proteins | sample DeeMarSeWOR28_12_FD_187461 | JGI IMG/M metagenome (GOLD analysis project Ga0209536, IMG submission 187461) | Marine sediment microbial communities from White Oak River estuary, North Carolina - WOR-2-8_12 (SPAdes) (version 2) | ecosystem: Environmental > Aquatic > Marine > Intertidal zone >...
TCATGGCATCACCATTAATCTTTCCGATAACCACCCCGGCCTGCGCGTGACTCTGATCTTTCCCGATATCCCTACCCGTAAGCTGTAACTCTTACCATTTGGTAATAAATTGAAATAGGTGGGGTAAAAACCCTCAGCTTTTGGCTATACTCTTTTTTATCCGGATGGATAGAAGTACGCCATTTTGGGCGTATGGCTCAAGGTTGACGCCCAGCTTCCTTTGAACGGGGGAGTTTGGTCGCGTCGGATGCATCGCGTTGGATTTTGGCAGCATTTTGTGGGGGCACGACTGGGAGTGGATCCCCTCATCGTAGGCGTCTTTATATGGTATGCGAGCAGTGTTATGGAAGGGAGACTTGCTCTTTCCCGGGTGGAAGCGCGCATAGCCTATGCGATGCGGACGTTGGGTTGTATCGTAAATGGTCCGGGTGAGATGGCCGACGCGGATTACGGATATGTCGGATCCGGGAAAGGGAAGATCACCCTCTACCGGGGGAAAGAGGTGGTTAAACGCGGAGTGCCTGCGCAGGACGCGGTGGATGAATTGATTGGATTGATCCGGGAGGACGGGAACTGGATCGAGCCGGGTACGGATGGAAAGGGATAAAGGGAAAAAAATGGAAAACAGAAAAAAAGAATTTTCGTGGAAGGAATATTTTCAATTGGGAGAAGTGGCCGGATATTTTTTCAGAAAAAAAGATCCGGAAAGAAAAACGAATTTTAATCTTCGCCTGATGCACGGGATCAATAAATTAAGTATAATCATGTTCCTGATCGCGGTCATCGTTCTGATTTTGCGACGGATATTGTGATCGGTCTATGATTGTTATTAATAAGATCCTTTATGTTAATGCGTTTTCACTATCAATCAGTTCCGGATCGACAAAATGAATATCGAGGATTATCGGAATTACTGCCTTCGAAAACCGGGAACAGCCGAAGAATTCCCGTTCGATGACCGGACGCTCGTATTTAAAGTGGGTGGCCGGATGTATGCGCTGACGGATATCGATGAATTTCAAAGTATTAATCTGAAATGTGATCCGGATCTTGCACTCCAGCTGAGAGAAAAATATCCTGCCGTGTTGCCCGGTTATCATATGAATAAAAAACACTGGAATACCATTCTCATGGATGGAACCGTTCCCGATCGGGTCGTTTATGAATGGATCGACCTATCCTATCAACTCGTTTATGATAAACTTCCCGGAAGGATTAAAACCAATCTGTAAATCTTCTTAATTTTATATTTTCTGAAATCAAATTGGCTGAATCCTTATTTTATAAACAATATTCTTATATTTGCCCCTGAATAATTATAAATTTTGTAAAAATAAACCAAGAATTTTTAAAAGTCATCGCAATATCAACCGGTTCTGCCCGTTTTATCATAAATGCATTTTAAGTTAAAAATAGGATATTTTGCCCTGGCAATGATCTTGCTTTCAGCCTGTTATAGAAAGTCTACCTGTCCGGCATTCCAGAGCAAATATATTCTCGATGACGATGTGTTAAAAGAGAAATATTCTTTGTTCAAGATCGATACCAGTCCCAAGGAAGGGATAGGAATGGTAAAAAAGAATAAAAATGGCATCCACGCCAACCGGTCGTACCAGGTAAAATTCAATGAATTCAATAACGTGGATATGGTGACCATCTATCCGGACAACCTGGATGCCTCCCTTTTGGCCAGCGTGTCGCCGGATTCCCTTTATGCCGATTCGGTGATGGCCCCTTCTTCCCGGTACCTGACTACGTTCAATAATGAACAATTGATCTACAATACCCTTTTCGGGAGTTTGAGAAAGCCCAGGTCGGACGGCAGGGAGCTATTTAAGGAAGACCTGAAAGTGGAAAAGGAAAAGGTGGAAGAGAAGGAAGAAAAAACAGGATTTTTCAAACGCCTTTTTGGTAAAAAGAAAAAACGGAAAGAAAGGAAAAAGGAGGAGCAAGCGGAATTCGGCGATCCGTATGAAGACGAGCCGGCACCCGCAGAAGAAGAAAAAGAGGATGGTTTTAATTAACGGATCAATCCACGGATCGTCCTTCACTGCTGTCGCATGCCCTTCAGCACATCAAAGGAAAAAAGCAATTACTACGGACTTCCGTATGTTTTTTAACTGATCCAATCAGAGATCCGGCAGAACCTTTTTTGTCATCTGGAGAAAGGCTATTGCCAATATTCGTATTCTCCTGTCCAACTGCTGAAGCAGTTGGTTTTTGTTTCGATTATTAATTTTCATTCAGAATTAACCCCGATTTTCCTTAAATTATATATATAATATTCCAACTAATTCTTGCAGTACAGGGATATTGAATGGGCCCGGAACCAGTATAATAAAATTCTTAAAAATTGCATAGATGGCCGGAATAGAAGATAAATTAACCAGCTATTTATCCAGGCATTCCTATGCTTCCAATGCCGATGATATGAAAATTCCTGAAACAGCCATTTCCCAGATGCTGGGACCTGTGGAAATAAACACTATGCAGGTTTACCCGGATAAGTTGAGGAAAAGTAAGGTGGATAAGTAATTAATTTAATCTGCTAAACAGTTTTCAAATAACCATCCCGTGATTAAGGGAGCTAATACAGTGGTGCAATCCTTATCGAACCGGATATAAACGGATTTTGGCTGTTGTGGAATTGAGGGATTGCAATGAGTAAATGTTCTTTAATCCACAGAAGATGGGAATTTGTTGATATAACTATCAACACAAACTGGCACCAAAGTATACCTTATTTTGGTTTTAATTTTCTATTGTCTTTCCTCATTTTTTCGTATATTGTTGATATTCCGAATTATGCGCGGCTGTTTTTTCAATCCAATAAGCCTCGCCTTCACCAAGGTTTAGGCGATTAAAACATGCAAGAACGTCGTTTAGCTGCCATTATGTTCACCGACATCGTCGGCTACACTGCCCTGATGGGAAAGGATGAGGATCAGGCGTTTGAATTGCTTCGAAAAAACAAGGAACTGCATTTAAAGCTAATTGAACAGTATAGAGGAACGCTAATCAAAGAAATGGGTGATGGGATGCTGATCAGTTTCCATTCTGCCTCCGATTCGGTAAGATGTGCAATGGAAATACAAGCCAAAGCCGGAAAGTTGAAGATTCCATTAAAGATCAGTATTCATGAAGGAGAAATTGTCTGTGAAGGAAACGATGTATGGGGGGATGTGGTAAATATTGCATCCAGGATACAAGAAACTGCTCAAAAGGGGTGTATTTGGATCTCGGGTGTAGTTTATAATGAAATTAGAAACAAATCTGGAATTATAGTTGAGTTTGTCGAAGAAAAAGTATTGAAAGGTGTAGATGAACCTTTGAAGGTCTTTAAAGTGATTTGTGGAGATGAGGAAAAGAAACCTATTAGTACTATTTCATCTTATAATCCACCCGGTAAACAATCCATCATCGTCCTTCCCTTTGAAAACATGAGCCCGGATCCGGACCAGGAATATTTCAGCGATGGTTTGACCGAAGAAATTATCACCGACCTGTCCCATATTCATGACCTTCAGGTTATATCCCGTAATTCAGCCATGATCTTCAAAAATACAAAGAAAAATACGAAGGAGATTGCCAGGGAGGCAAATGTCAGATACGTTCTGGAAGGAAGCGTACGGAAAGCGGGCAACAATCTACGCATTACAGCCCAATTGATTGACGGGATAACCGATTCACACCTGTGGGCAGAAAAATACAGCGGAATCCTGGATGATATTTTTAATATCCAGGAAAAAGTTTCGAGAACGATTGTGGAGACATTAAAGATTAGATTATCCGGTGAGGAAAATGATCGGTTATCTTCCCGTCCCAGTGAAAACATCCAAGCGTATGAAGCATATTTGAAAGGGATGGTATATTTAACCAAACTCAATGAAACAAACCTGGACATTGCGAGGGATTACTTTAAATTAGCTATTGATATAGATCCTGAGTTTGCCCTGGCTCATTTTGGGCTGGCATTTTACTGGACCGCAAAAATGCAGTGTGGATTTCTTTCATTCAAGGCTGGTAAACCAAAACTGGAAAAGGAGATTGATATGGCACTTTCACTGGGCAGCACCTCCGTTGAAGGACATTCATATCTCGCAGGCATTAATTATGCCTGTCTTTGGAAGTGGGACATTGCGGAAAGAGAATATCATAAAGTCTTTGAATTGAATCCAAATCATGCAAGAGCACTTGCCTTTTATTCGCATTTCCTGGCAACAATGGGCAAGTCCGTTGAAGCGTTGCCCTATGCCGAGAAAGCCTACAACCTCGAAAAATTAGATTCTTTTATTCACGGTCAGTATGGTATGGCGCTAAGGCATGCACACAGATATGACCAGGCTATTGAGGTGCTTGAAAAAGCTGCAAAAAAATTCCCAAACGAAATGTTAATTTATTCAACCCTTCGTTCAGCCTATCATGATAAATGCATGTATGATGAAGCTATCAAAGCTGGGAAAAAGTACTATGAGATCCGAGGCCATTGTTCGGAAATAATCGTCGCATTGGAAAAGGGATACAGGGAAGGAGGCTACCGGCTTGCCATGCAACGAAATGCGGAAGCATTAATCGAAAAAAGCAAAACTGAATATATCACACCCTGGCAGGTGGCAACCATATATACACGGGCCGGGATGAAAGAAGAAGCCATTGAATGGTTAAATAAAGCGTTTGATGTTCATGATAACAATATAACGTATCTAACCGCTGATCCCATTTTTGATTATCTGAGGGAGGATCCGCGTTTTCAAAAACTGGTTGAAATGATGAATCTTCGAAAATAGTGTCTTTAAAGTATTACATTATATCAAAAGAATGACGTCTGTCGCCATTATATTAACCGGATGTTTTTAACATTTAATTAACTCAAAATTATGGAAACACCAATTACACTTAAACAGGTACTCCTGGAAGAAACAGAAAATGCCTATGCGGTTACTGAGAAATTATTCCGCAAAGTTGATGACAGTGAACTTAACTGGAAACCTTTAACCGGGAAGAACTGGATGACATTGGGACAACTCCTGATGCATTGTGCTAACGACGCGTATGGTAAAGGAGTTCAGGGCTTTATAAAAGGAGACTGGGGATCTGCCGGAGGAGAAGAACCTGCGGATCAGAACGCGAATCATCATTTTCCAATGGCCGAAGATTTGCCATACGTAGATACTGTTGAGCAGGCGATAAAACTCCTGACAGATGACAAGGTTCTCGCACTAAGTTGCATAAATGACGTTGAAGAATCAGATCTGTTATCAAAAAGAATAATTGCACCATGGGGAGTGGTAGAAATGTCACTTTTCCAGCAATTATTGATTATGATGGCACATTTGGCTCAACATAAAGGACAACTTTTCTACTATCTGAAGCTGATGGGAAAAGAGGTTGATTCCGGCGATCTCTGGGGAGAAATGTAATAATAAATTCATGGAAGCCTTTGTTGTATGCAGTTTTTTATTTTCAGATTCCCAATGTCGGCAGATGTTTTACCTTATGATAGGTCAATGTTGATTTAATACATTGTTTCAATACGTCTTTGGGAATCTTTTCATCCAGTTGAAAAATTATTGCTCGATTCCCTTCAAAGTTCAATAGGTTATTGAATGTCATTCTAAATGTCTCAACCAGTCGGCTCGTGCATTTAAAATACATTGCATATTGATCAGGCTTCTTTGATTTCCAGTCCATTCTGAGCGTACTGCCAATTTTAGTCAAATAACTGGGTTCTCCCCACTTTAATGTTTCTTCAAGTTTTGCTATCCCGTCAATTTCTTTTGCAGTTTCAATAACCAGATTACGAAGTGTTAACATTTTATTCCGAACCGAATCTGGGTAATTGTTGAAAACCACTTCAACTTCAGGGTTTGTTTGTATTATCAAGTCATTCATCTGCTTTCGAATTGCCTACAATGGTCCAGATATGGCACGTGCCTCTGGACTGATTCAGTACCTAGTAAAATAGCGGGTTTGGATTTCAGTTTCAATTTGGCAGTATGAGGCATGTGCTATATCGTTTATTGTGCATCGTAATTTTTACCTTTCAGTTTCCATTCTAGGTTGTTGCACGCTAAAGCAATGAATTCCCCCACCTCCTAAATTGACCGCTAATGCATCTAACATTACGATCTTCCGTTCTGGAAACACGAATTCCAATACTTTTTTGGCCTTTTCATCCCTCAATTTTATTTCGTCTGCCATACCCTCACGCCAATATTTCTGTCCAATGACCACCGAGTTTGTAATCAGAAAATTCAAATAACTAGCCGCAGCAACTACCGAAATTGTATCACCTTCTGGAAACGTACTCCCATCCAAATAGTCAAGTGTTTTGATGTAGTCATACACGTAATCACCGGGTGCCATTTTGGTTAAAACTGTCCTAGGAAGAGGCATTCTCACGATGTTAAAAGGTTTTCCATCTTGATCCGTCTCATTTGACAATATCCTATAATTCTCTTCCATTCTTTTGTGATTTTCTACAGCTATGGGGTCATCGAAATCTGAACTATCGACTTGAGCCAGAAGAATAGTAGAATCATTGACAAATCGTGCAAATTCATCGATGTGCCCATTTGTTGTCACAACGGTGTATGCTTTACCTTCATTTGAAGTATTTATCGGACCCAGGAAGGTATGATCATCCTCATGTAATCCTTTTTTTAGCCAAATGATTTTTTCTACACCCAAAAGTCTTTCGTATTCTTCTTCCATTTGAGATTTGGACATAGTTGGATTGCGTCCTTGTTCAACGCTCTCTGTTACAATTAATGCACCTTTCCCATTAACTTCTCGATTCCCCCCTTCACTGATCATGAAGCTGGAAACCACAGGAATATGAAGTAGTTCAGCAACACGTACATCAAACATTTCCTCCATTTTCGTATCCGTATCAAGAGTGTCTGAGTAGCCCCAGGAATTGAAATTGAAATCTGCGATTGCTAACCTACCATCACTGGTTTCAACGAAAACAGGTCCCATATCCCGAGCCCAAATTTCAACCGAAGGAACTTCTTGAATAGTTAAATTTTGGGTTTCCTTGAATTTAAGATTCAAAACCTCCTTTGCTTCATCACAAAGTTCCTTATTAGCGCAAGTAACAACTACATTTAAATCATTAATAAGGGATTCAATTACTTCAATGGTCACTCGCTGCACTGACTCCCCATTTTTGTGGTCTGTGGGAGGCCACATTAACCAAACAGCCTCAAGTTCTTCAAATTCCGCAGCTTGCCGAACAACCTTCCAAGAATCAACTTGTTCTGGACTAGTTGAACAAGAGATGAATATTATAATCAAGACAAAGATTAGTATCCTCATTTTTTCAGCGGGTATGATACATAACGTTTGGCAGATAAAACGTCGTGCTGCCAGACTAGATTAAAAGTCTCAAGTTACAATTAAAGGTAGTAATTGGGAGTAAAAGTTGCAATTTCCGGGGGGAGAAAGGCATGCGTTTTATCGGTAATTTTATGGTTTGTGGCGGTTTTTGAAATACAAAACTTTCATCTTAACCAATGTTTATATGTATCTAAAATGTTCATGTTTAGCACTTCACCTGCCATAAACTATATAAATTATGCCTGTTGCACAATTATTAATTTCAAACTTTTATGCATCAATATTAGCGGTTTTAATGAGATTATGAATTTGATACTGAGAATTCATTATTGAAAAATTCAGTCGCCTGTTGAACGATAAATCAGCTGGTAATTGGATTACTAGTTCAAAGCCAAGGTATTTTACCTCTTTTACTATACCGGCAGCTATTTTTCTTTCAAACTTCAGGTACTTCTTCAGGTTAAAAGCCACTGCTGCGATGTGCCTATTTTTGCTGGCTTGCCTGATCCCAGAGGTTTTGATTTTCATCATCCCCAACTTGGTAATCAATGATCCAAATACCGGCCCGGTTGTAGACTGTCGTCTTGCTTTCATAATCTTCACCATTTTGCTCTCTACCCTGGCAATGGCTCTATTGTATTCGTCTTTGTAGTATGTGATGCGGATTTTCTTCTCATAGGATTTCCCAATACAGTCAAGCTTGATAGGACAGTTTTTACAATCACTCCTCCTTGTGAAGTAATAGTTCTTCTTAGCCTTTTTTTCAATCTATGGACAATGGTTTCAAGACATTGATAATCCTTCTTGTCTGCAAAATCAGCAGGGTAATTCCTCATCGATATCATGATCCGGAAAGAAAAGGATATCCAGTCGCATTGAGCAGTGATCAGCGAGTTTGCGGTCACTGATGATGTTTTCATGAAAACCCACCAGACACATCTTGAAGAAAACAACCGGATCAATAGATTTTTGACCACATTTTCCATAGCAGGGCTGGGCGATTTTGTAGAGAAATCTCAAATCCAATACATCTTTGAGTTTTCTGTAAAAGCTGTTTTGCGGCACTCGGCCTGCCAGATTAACAGAGTTGAACAACTTTGGATGATGGTGTTTTTTACCTTGCAAGCGTTTCTTTCGATATACTAAAAAATCACCTGTTTATCAATATTAGAAATCTATTAATCAAGGAGTTGCGCAACAGTTACGATTGATAGGGCAAGTATTTCGTTATATTTAATCCTTTCTTTAATTTCAGAATTGAAGATTAATACCCATCAAAATCTGTATTTGGGGTTGAGTCGCATTACGAAGCAAAGCACGGGGATCGCCAAATAAGTTAAAAACGTTATTACCTACTATTTCTACTTTACCGATACCCAACGTATTGAGGCAATGTATGAATCATTCTCAAAATCAAAAACCCAAGTCGACACACCTCATTAATAAATCCATACTCATGGGTGCCAGAAATAAAAGGCTTGAGCCGCTTAGGATGATTATCGTTTTTCCAATTACTAAATTTTCATTTTGTTAATTGTATTACGCAGGGTTGACCCAACCGTTAATTCGCCCCCTGGTATTATCTAATTTCGCCACATGGTATTCATTTCGAGCCTTCTGCCATTCCTTTAATGAAAGATTCAAACCTGATTGTCGGGTACTTATCCCTTCTGTAATCAACTGCACTTCTTCCTGAAGTTTTTTTGTCCCATACGTTGAAGCAAAATAAGCTATACTTGGTTCCCGAAGTTGTAATTCGTCGATCCAGCGGTACAACGCCCGCGCAATAGGTTTTATGTCCTTTGTTGGTGCGACTTTTTTAAACTTTTGAAAATAATAAGCTTCCGAATTCCTGTATTGTTCCTGTCTTTCCTTTACCAATCGTAGCAACCACCGTGCGAATACCAGTAAGATATATCCAAAAATTACCGCAAAGACCAAAACAACGGCAAATCGTTCGGGAGAGAGTCCTAATATTTTAAATGGCACTTTCTCTTTGGATTCCTGTATAGCCTCTGTCTTCACAACGCTGAGTGAATCGCGGATGCTGGCTAAAACACCCAGGTCCGGGTTAGGCTGCACGTTGATCGTAACTTCCTTAAGTGTTCGTTTGAACAATTTTTTCTGAATGGGATTATACCAGCTGAAAACCATTTCGGGGATAGTTACTTCTCCTTCCTTCTCGAAAAGAAAGCGCATGGTTTCAGTACGGGTCGCACTAAAAGCCGTTCCGGTTTTGTTGTTTTTTACGGTACTTCTTGTTTTATACTGGCTAACACCCGGAATACTGTCCCATCGAATGGGAGGTATCAGCTCGGATACCGTGCCTTGCGCCACTCTTGATATTTGGCGAACCAAAACATCACCGACTTTCACATCTTTCAGATTACCCTGCCAGTTATTGGAAAGGCTGAGACTGGTTGTAACAAGCCACTCTTCCTGATTGAATCCGGCAGGGATAGGTTTCACTTTGATCCTTTTTTCTGTACTTTTTATCACCTGCTTTTTTCCTTTATAATCCCCTTCTGGTGGTGTTTCGACAGTAATATTGAGAGATGGAAAAACAATGTCTTTTTCGCTGTATGGGAAAACATTGTAGATAAGTTGGACACCGGCATAGTTTTGACCATCTTTTTTAAAAGACGTCGTGACCGGCCTGAAATAAACGGAAAAGGCACCATTCACCTTGATATTGCCCAGGTCGAGGCCCCTCGTAAACCAGGTGGAGGTAAAAACCGAGACTGTAACCTGAACAGGCTCACCCACATAAACCGATGACTTGTTCAGGCTCACCTCACTCAATAATTCCTGGGAGAATAAATGCTCACTATTGACACATACCAGAATCGTCAAAAAAAGCCCTATGAATCTACCACTTCTTATCATCGGATTTCGGTTTTAATTTTTCTTTTTTCACCTGGAATCTGAATTTTCTTTCCAGAAAAAGCGATGGGTCGTCATCCACTTTGCGCATCAACACGTTGCTGTTGTCTTGCTGCTGGGAGGTGGATCCTACATCATCCGGAACTTCGTCCAGTTCCTTTCCTTTCCGTATGTCGGTGTTAACCGTCTCTTCCTTGCGCTCTCGTTCCATGTCTTCCTCGGTGGCTTCCTGACCGCCCCCGCCCAGGTCTTCCATGTCCTTATTTTCAATATTCTCTGCAGTTTGCTGTGCTTGGGCTTCCTGAGCATCTTCAGGCTTGACTTCATCTGTGCCACCTTTCAGTTGAGCTAATTGCTGTCTGGCTTCTTTGGCGGATTCAAGCTCAGGATCTAATTCGGCAGCTTCCCCAAAAGCAAAAAGGGCAGCGGCAGTATCTCCATTGTTGAAATAGGCCAGTCCGAGGTTGTAAGTTCCCTCAGCGGTGGTATCCCGCTTAAATGCTTCAATCGCTTCCTCGTAGTTACCAGCCTTGAAATAAGCCACACCCTTGTGCATGGGATCCTGGAATCTGTCTGCAGCTTCGGCGTATTTTCCATTGTTGACCAAACGTTGCCCCTGGTAATCCTTTGTAAACCAAAGATCGGCAAAGTCGGAGACACCCGAACAGGAGCTCAGGAGGAAAAGTGAAAAAACATAAATCACCCAGCCTTTTCTGAACCAAAACAAAAGCAATATAGCCATTGGAATAATTAAAAGAGGCCCTGCATCACGCCAATCGTCGTCCATTTCTTCCGGATTGGTTTCAAATGTGAGGTTTCGGCTGATGGCGCTACTGATCAGTTCCACATCGCTATCATCAAGGGTCAATGGCTGCACTTCCACCTTTTCAAGGGATGCCAGCCTGGAAAGGATATCATTGTCCAGGGAAGAGAAAACCACATTCCCATCTTGATCTTTCATCGCGCCCGATCCATTAAAAGCCGGGACTTCGCTTCCCTGCTCCGTGTTCATTGGTAGAATGATGACCTTGTTACCGCTGCTTTCCGTGAAACGCTGCAGCAGGTTGAAATGGCTGTCTTCAAAATCATCCGACAGAATGAATAAGGTCCCCGGTGCTTCGGTCACCGCCATCAAGGTATCCGCCAATGCCAATGCATCTTCGAGGTTGGAGCCGGGGAAGGGCATGATGGAAGGTTTCAGTCCGTCGATGTGGCTGAGGATAATATCGTAATCCTTTGTTAGCGGAACAATAATATGGGCGGTACCTGCAAAGCCGATCAGTGCTGCACGGGCCTGTGGGTTGTGGTCGATGAGATCGTTGATCTTAAATTTAGCCCGTTCGAGCCGGTTTGGCTGTAAGTCGTCGGCCATCATGCTTTGCGAAAGGTCGAGCAGGATCACCAGGGGTGTTTCAAGCTCCTGGCCTGGCTCCTCCGTCTTTTTCCAGGTGGGTCCGGCCAGGGCCAGTACACCGAAGCTCAGCGTAAGGAACAAAGCGATGTTCATCAGAATTTTCACGTGGTTATTGCCCTTTCTGATCACATATTGCCTCAGGTGGGGGGCAATGATTTTCTTCCAGCTCACTTCCTGCCTGATAGACAGAAATCCTAAAAGCGGCACCACTAGCACCGGGATCAGGAGCCAGAGGAATGGTGGCCGCAGAAAATAAAAGGCGCTCCAATCGATGGGAAACAGATCGCTAAACATAGGCCTCCTTTCCTTTTTTCGCACCATAAAGTGCATTAGTCACACTTAATACCAAAGAGATAAAGAGCAACAGGAAAATGGCTGCTGCCAGAGGATAGTAATAAAGCAGTGTCACCGGTTTGTTCTCTTCCTCTTCATATTCTATGGGTTCCAGTTTGTCCAGTTCAGTATAGATTTCCTGAAGCCGGTCTTTATCACGGGCGAGGAAATATTGGCCATCGGTCATATCCGCAATCTCCTGCAAGGTCTTTTCATCCAGGTCGGAACCTCCGGCCCCTGGTGTACCGATCCCGATGGTATAAATGATCACTGTATCTTTTTTCGCCATGTCGGCGGCATCCAGAGGAAGGATGTCGGTACCGGCATCCACACCATCGGTCAGCAAGAGCATCACCTTGGTTTCGATGGTGTCTCTTTCAAACATTTCCACCCCCTTGGTAATGGCTTTTCCGATGTGTGTCATCTGTCCTGCCATCCCCACATCGGCCTCGTCAAGCATTTGCCTGACGGTCTCCAGGTCAGGGGTGAAAGGAGCCTGAATGTAGGCACTTGTTCCAAAGAAAATCAGGCCCATTCTGTCACCTTCCCGTTTTTTGATAAATTCATACATAACATCTTTTGTCGCATCCCAGCGCCTGGCTTTTTTTCCATCGATTTCCCAATCTTGTGTTGCCATGCTGAAGGAGATGTCGGCCACGATGAGGAAATTACGGGAAGTCTTGACTTTCAGTTCCGGTTCACCTACCAGCTGTGGTGACGAGAGCGCCAATACCGACAGCATCCAGCTCAGCATAAGCACCAGCCACTTTAGCCATCCCCTTTGTTTGATGAGAGCGGCTTTTTTGGGTTTTTGGCTGGTATAGTCTATGGCTTTCTGGTAGAT
>Ga0209536_100011711_pt1 | contig 12815 bp, 9 predicted proteins | sample DeeMarSeWOR28_12_FD_187461 | JGI IMG/M metagenome (GOLD analysis project Ga0209536, IMG submission 187461) | Marine sediment microbial communities from White Oak River estuary, North Carolina - WOR-2-8_12 (SPAdes) (version 2) | ecosystem: Environmental > Aquatic > Marine > Intertidal zone >...
TTCATAGACCTAAACTCTTTTAAAAAAATCCCATTTTGATGGGATTGAATTTTAAACGCTGATTCCTCTACATTGGGGTGTAAATAATTAATCCTACAAGCCAATGAGGAGGAACACTCATGAAAACTTTTTTTAATGCATTAATTATTGTCTCGTGCTGGTTTTTGGTGTTACCAGCAAATACCATACGGGTGCCGCAGGACCAACCCGGCATTCAGGCAGCTATTAATGCCGCAGTGAACGGCGACACGGTGCTGGTAGCGGACAGCACTTACTACGAGAATATTAATTTCAATGGGAAAGCCATTACGGTCGCCAGCCTGTTTATCGTAGATGGGGATACCAACCACATCAACAACACTGTCATTAACGGAAGTCAACCGGTCAACCCGGATAACGGTTCGGTGGTTTCTTTTGTATCAGGGGAGGATACCACCTCTATCCTTTGCGGGTTTACCATCACAGGTGGAACAGGTTCCAAGGCAACCGTTCCGGGATTGGGTATATTGCGGGGCGGCGGCGGTATCGATTGCTATTATTCCGGCGCCCGGATCTGCCATAACAAAATCGAAAATAATCTACTCAGCAATTGTGACGGAGCTATGGGAGCAGGCATCCGCACCGGTGGGCCGGTATTACCGGATTTTAGTCTTGTGATTATTGAAAATAACGTGATTGGTTACAACACTGCGCAGGGCACTACCTTTGCTCAGGGAGTCGGTATCATGTTGTTTTGTAATGGGAGAATCACAAACAACCAGATCCTTTTTAATGAAGGGCACACGCAGCAGGAAACCGCACCCGGAGGAGGTATTTTTTGTTGGGCTGATGCATTTTACGGAAATTCGGTAATCATTTCCGGTAATTTTGTCAACCATAACAAAGCGATTTCGACTGCAAATTATTTTCAAAACGCCTGGGGTGGCGGATTGGGAGTCAAATACTATAACGCCCATATTTTTGATAATACAATTACAGACAACGAGGTTGGCGGCGTTAACCTAACCTGGGGTGCAGGGGTTATTCTGGAATATCTAGGTGCGAACTCCATCTTTGAGAGAAACACCGTAAAAGACAATTTTTTTAGCGGCAGCGGAATATGCAGGGGCGGCGGGGTTTGTGTATGGCGTTGTAATCAGCCAATTTACTTGGAAAATAATATCATTTCTGGCAATTACGGAAGTCAGGGGGGAGGAATTTATGTTGGGGATCAATTTGAGCCCAGTTATCCGCTTATTATCAATAATACGATTAGCGGGAATAACGCTTCGTTCGGCGGAGGTATTTATACGACCGATTCCTATTCTTATGTAATGAATACTATTTTGTGGGGTAATACTGCGCCTACCGGAAATGAAATTTACGCGAGTGGTGGTGATCTCGGTGTAGCGTATTCTGATGTAGAAAACAGTTGGCCGGGAACAGGTAATATCAATCTTAATCCCGAATTGGTAGCGGATAGCTTATCAAATACAAGTCCCTGCATTAGCGCCGGAATTCTTTCTTATGATTTTGGTGGCGGTATGGTGTCGTATTGCCCACCGGAAGATATTAATGGGAGAGCACGACCTTTTCCGTCAGGCTCCAATCCAGATATGGGTGCATGGGAGTCAAAACAGGGTCCAGTTGGAATTGAGCCGCAGCCTATCACTGGAATCCCGATGTCCTATGAGCTTTTTCAAAATTATCCTAACCCCTTCAACCCCACAACCACAATTGAATTTTCGATTCCGTATACTGAATTTGTGACCTTGAAAATTTACACTATTTTGGGTGAAGAGATGGCTACGCTGGTATCGGAAAATCTACCGGCGGGTAGTTACAAATACGAGTGGGATGTGCAGGGATTAGCAAGTGGGGTGTATTTTTACAGATTAGAGGGGGGAAGTTTTGTACAAACAGAAAAGATGCTGCTGATGAAGTAGGTTTTTAGGTGTTATAAGAATAACCTCCCGAAGGTTTGAAACCTTCGGGAGGTTAATTCTAAAGCTCACAGTAAATATCCTCATCGACCAGATTTTTACAAGGATAACGCCAATCCAGTTCAGGATCAGCAAATAACTTTCGGGATTCTTTGGGTCCCCAATTTCCTGCCGGATATCCATAGACTTTGATTTCAGGATTATTTTTCCAGGCTTCCAATATAGGTGTGACAAATGTCCAGCATGCTTCCACTGCATCGCTGCGGGCATAGAGTGTTGCATCACCTAACATACAATCTAACAGCAGCCTTTCATATGCAGAAGATACTTGAACATTTCTAAGATCAGAGTAATGAAAATCCATGTTAACATTTTGAATCTTAAATCCAGCACCGGGTACTTTCATGCCAAATTTAAGCAGGATACCTTCATCCGGTTGAATACGAATGACCAACTGGTTACAGCGAATGTCTGACTCTTTTGAATCCTTGAATAGATAATGCGGTGTTCTTTTGAAGTGAACAACCACTTCTGTTACTCTTGTTGGAAGCCTTTTACCGGTTCGGATAAAGAACGGGACTCCTCCCCATCTCCAATTATCAACAAATACTTTCAGGGCAACAAATGTTTCAGTACGGGATTCTAGATCAACTTTCTCCTCATCGCGGTAACCAATTATTTTCTCGCCACCTACTTTAGATTCAATATATTGCCCGCGTATGACATAATCTTCAATTCTCTCCGGAGGAATGGGACGTAATGAATGAAAAACTTTAACGGTTTCATTTCGCACGTAATCTGCATTAAATATTGCCGGTGGCTCCATGGCAATAGTTCCCAACACCTGCAGTAAATGATTTTGAACCATATCCCGCAAAGCACCAGCGTGATCGTAATAACCGCCCCGATCCTCAATCCCGACGTTTTCTGCAGCGGTTATCTCAACGTGATCCACATAATTGCGATTCCATAATGGCTCGAAAATTCCATTTGAAAACCGAAGCGCAATAATATTCTGTACCGTTTCTTTTCCCAGGTAATGATCAATCCGGTAAATCTGGTTTTCCTTGAAAATTTTCTGAAGGTGTTTATTAAGTGCCCTGGCAGACTCCAAATCCCTGCCGAATGGTTTTTCCACAATGATCCGCTTCCAGCCGTTACCATTCGTATTTTGCTTGCTCAGACCACAAGCACCTAAATTGCCTGCAATATCTTTATAAGCATTGGGGGGAACGGATAAGTAATAAATGTAGTTCTCGCCGATCTGCAAATCCTCATCTATTTTGGTGAGGCGTGCTTTTAACCTTTCAAAATCTTTCTGATCCGAATTGGGGATTGGTTGATAAAACAAGTTTGCAATGAATTTGTTTAACAAATCTTTGTCATTAACCTTAGATTCACCATAAGTATCCACGCCTTCCGACATTCGATTCCGGAACTCATCATCGGAAAACTCGGACCGGCCGGTTCCCAAAACAGCAAATTTTTCCGGAAGCAGTTTTTGCCGATACAATTCAAATAAAGCAGGAATCAGCTTGCGCTTTGTTAAATCCCCCGATGCACCAAAGATGACGATGATGCATTTGTTAGGTTGTTGCATTAATATATATCCTCAGTTTAATTCTTAAATTGATCAAGGGAGTCATTAATTCATAGTCACTCATAGTCATTCAATAGTCATTCGGTTGGCATTCAATGGTCATTCGGTTGTCACTCCGTGGCTTTTTTGCCGATGGAATGAATATAGTTATTTAACTTGACCCCAATGTTTTTGATATCCTTGAGAAAAACTTTAAATTCCTGGTCAGTTATTAATTGACGATTAAACGCTTTGGTGATCCAGGTTTTTGTTTCAGAAAGTGATCCTCGACTATAATAACAAAATTTCTGATTTTCTTTGAAGAAGAATCTTCCAAAACCCTCACTTAAATTAGCGGCTACTGAGTCGGCAGATCTTATCAACTGTTTTCCCACAGTAACCTTTGAAAAGTGGTCCCACGCATTACAACTTTCCAAATCCTCTCCCCAAAATCCATCGATAATTGATATACTTCCAATTCCTCAATATCCATCTCAGACTCCTTCCACTAGTTCAAAATAACACAACCGAATGACTACCGCATGACGATTGAATGACCATGAATGACAACAGGGTGACAACTGAATGACACGACGATAATCGAATTCTACATATTTTCAACTATCTTCTCCAGTCCCGCAATTACATCCTTTCCTAAATGAAACCGTATCACTTTTCTGCCCGCGTCAATAAGTGCCTGCCGGTCTCCCAAAGCCTGAGCCAATTTCAAAACGCCAAAACTAATTGAGGATTGATCATTTCCAGCGGCATCGGGAATTGGTATATCGTTTTCCGAATCAGCGGTGAATTGAATAAACAATCCTTTTCCGCCATCTCCTTTATGTAACTGCCCGGTGGAATGCAAAAACCGAGGACCAAATCCGACCGTGGTTGCTGCTTTGTATTTTTGCTGGATTTTGATACGAATCTGTTGGAGTTTTTCCAAAACTTCCGGTGCTGGCTGGAGGTATGCCTGAACTGCCACATAGCCCCGGTTTTTGTAAGCAAGAATTCCCTGAAACAGAAAATCTGTTAGAGCTTCGGTAATGCTGCTAACAGAAACATCACCATATACACTGACATTATTATCCTGAAAGGCAGGCTTGAGCTGCGGAAGCTTGCCCGCCTTCTTATAGGAATCTACCATTTTGCGGGCTAACACTTTAGCAGATTCCACATTTGGCTGATCGAAGGGATTAATTTGAAGAATTGATCCCGCAATTGCGGTGGCAATTTCCCATCTGAAAAACTCACCGCCAATGTTATACGGATCTTTCAGATTCAATTGGACAAGCGGATGTCCAGCATCTAAAAGTGTCTTAGTCTCCTTATCAAATGAGTTATCATTTTGTAATTTTAGATAAACAAAAAGTCTGTCTGGACCATAAGATGCCGGGGGGAGCAGTTTCTCTCCATCGACCGGGAGAATACCCTTTCCATCTTTCCCGGTACTTTCGGCAATCAATTGCTCAACCCACGCGCCAAAAGAAGACAATTGCGGCGGAGTAACTACTGTTAACTTATCCAGACCCGCATTTGCCAGCGCACCCATTATTGAACCAAGCCATGCACCGGGATTTTTTGCAATCTCAGGCTCGTGACAAAGACGAGCCATGTCACTGCCCCGCTGGAGCAACAGAGTGAGATTCATTCCGATTAAAGCTGCCGGCACCAATCCAAAAAATGACAACGCCGAATAGCGGCCGCCGATATTGGGATCGTTTACAAAAATCTTTCTAAAATTCAATTCTTTGGCTATGGGTTCCAATCCGCTGCCGCGATCTGTAATAGCAATAAAATGCCTACCAGTATTTTCACCGCCGACACTCTTTTGAACATGATTGTAAAAGAATTTCATGAAAGACATTGTCTCCACCGTTCCGCCGGATTTGGTCGAGACGATATAAAGCGTTCTTTGGGGATCGAGATTGTCAGCGAAATTGGCAACTGCGCCGGGATCGGTGCTATCCAAAACAGCCAGATCAAGATATCCCTTCTTAACGCCAAAAGTTTTCCGAAAAACCTCCGGGGCTAAACTGGAGCCACCCATTCCCAACAAAAGTGCATGTGTATATCCCTCATTTCGCACTTCATCTACAAACTCGCACATTTCAGGAATCGCATCATCCATTACCTCCGGGCTGTCTAACCAACCCAGACGATTAGTGATCTCCGTTGGTTGATCCGTCCAAACGGTGTAGTCAAATTTCCAGATGCGGGGAATAATTCGTTTCTGTTCAGTTTCTTTCAGGATAACATTAGCGGTACTTTGAAATTCCCCTAGCGATGCGAAATATGGTTTTTCTTCAGGCATATAATCTCCTCCAAAAGACCTAAAATTTAATCTCTTTGAATCACGGTTTTGTCGGGATAATTAATTCTGTACGGACATAAAAAGGTTATTTAATGATTCTGCTAAGGTGGGATGGGCGAAAATCCCATCACGGATTATTGTAAATGGAATTTGACCCATCATCGCCATCTGCAAAATTGCCATTAACTCACCACCCTCAATTCCCAAAATGGCGCATCCTAAAATTTGCGCAGTATCTGAATCGACAATCACTTTCATTATCCCCCGGGTTTCTTCCATTTCAATGGCTCTGGCGATATAAGACATGGGCATTTTGGCAATTTTTATTTTATATCCTTTTTTTCGCGCCTCCGCTTCCGAAAGTCCAACCCTGCCCAACTGAGGATCGATGAAAACCGTGTATGGAATTAGTCTATCATCGGTAGTCATATTGCCGTTTTCAAGCATGTTTGATTTTATTATCCGGTAATCATCATAGGAGATGTGTGTGAAGGCCGGACCGCCTTTCACGTCCCCCATTGCATAGATGCCAGAAACAGAAGTTTCCAGTTTGTGATTCACCTTAACAAATCCACGTTCATCAGTTTTGATTCCTGTTGCACCCAAATTTAATTGATCTGTATTGGGTCTGCGTCCCACGGCGACCAAAATATGAGAACCGTGAATTTCCTTTTCCCCATTTTGAGTTTTCGATTTCAGTGAAACTCCATTTTTATTCTCAACCGATACGGCTTCACTATTTAATAACACATTGATGCCGTCCCCTTCAAGGATTTTTAGGACTTCAGTGGTGATGTCCTCATCTTCACGCGCCAGTAGTTGGTTGCCGCGCTGAATAATAGTAACTTCACTTCCGAAGCGCCGGAACATCTGTCCGAATTCCAGTCCGATATACCCGCCACCGAGCACCAAAAGATGTTCAGGCACTTCATCCAATTCCATTATGGAAGTTGAGTTTAAATAAGGCACTGATTCCAATCCTGGTAAAGGAGGGATTACCGTTCGGGTTCCGGTATTGATAAAAATTTTATCGGCGGTTAATTCTTTGCCGCCACCACCATTTAGTTTTATAGATAACGTTTTCACATCAGTAAATTGCGCTTCACCAAAAATCAAATCGACGCCATCGGTATCTTCAATTCTTTTCTGACCGCTATTCCTGAAACTATTTACAATATCACGTTTGCGCTGACGTACTTTTTTAAAATCGACGGTGACATTTCCGGTGTTGACGCCATAATCCACAGCGCGTTTGCTTAGGTAGGCGATTCTGGCGCTGGCAACCATGGTTTTCGTAGGAGTACATCCCTCATTAATGCACGTGCCACCCACATGCTCTTTTTCAATGAGAGCTGTTTTTATTCCAGCACGCGCCAATGCGGTTGACAGGGGTCCGCCTGACTGCCCGGCGCCGATGATGATGGCATCATAGTGTTCCGGTTCAGTTGACATCGATTTACCCTCCTAAGTTAGGGTCAAGTTTGCTGAAGTAGGACTTAATTTAATAAAGCTAACGATTAAGAAACAAATTAGTGCCGGGATTTTTTATTAACCCACCCCTGAGTCCCCTCCCGGGAGGGAATTTATGGGGTTGGGTACTCACCTGCCCAAAAAGCGCTGCAGGAAGGTGTTTTGTTGTCCTCAGGGGAATTTCGGGAAGGGTAATTAATAGCAATTGAAATAAGACTTTCCAACAACGAACATTACTCGCAAAAGGAGTCTGCCGAGGAACTCAGCGACTACTAATGCTCCTCATAAATACTCTCATCCTGGCTGATCTTTCCTTTGAAAGTTCGGTGGGTGTATATGAAATAGCCAATTGCCAGAATGATTGCAATTATCCACCATTTAATTGCCACACTAAATCCATAAGCGGTATTGGCAGAATTATGAATGCTAATATCCTCATTCACCCCATTCGCAGAAGGCAGCAAGGTCGGATACAACCCGATGGCGGTGGAAACCAGCATAGTAACAATAAAAACCGTTGAAGCTAAGAACGGTTTAAATTCATCCTTCCGGCGAATGAAGAGAGGAATGCTCAACAGCGCAACAAAGCCGATAAGCGGGATAATGAACAGAAATTTGTTCGATAAATAGTTATCAAATATGGATGCCCGGATGAAAGCGATTGAAATAATCGAGACAACGACAAACGCCACCAGTGCCACCCAGGCAAATTTGATGAATTGTCGGATTCGCTCATGAATAGGGTCGCTGCTTTTGAGAATGATCCAGTTGCCGCCGTGAATTGCCAAAGTTAGCACGCCGATAAATCCCATAATCACCGTGAACCAATCTAAAACGCCTGGGTCCTCCCCGGGAAGGAAGTCTGTCCATAAGGGCGTGAAGAAATAGGTTGGTTCGAACTGGCTGACGCCGTTCACCACGCCGCCTAAGTTGACGCCCCGTACCACATTTCCTAATGCCGCACCGAAAAACAAAGCCAATAACAAACTGGCGATTCCGAAAACTACATCGAAAAAACCTTTCCACATTTCGTTGTTGAGATGGTTACGCAGCTCCAGGCTGATCCCACGCAAAATGAATAACCACAGCACCAATATCAGCGCCAGGTAAAATCCGCTGAAGGATACCGCGTACAGTAAAGGAAAAGCAAAAAACAGCACGCCACCTCCGGCTATCAGCCAGACTTCATTGCCATCCCAAAATGGACCGATACTTCGCAATACTAATTTTTTTTCTTTATCGCCTTTCGCGACAAATAAATGGATGATGCCCGCCCCAAAATCAAAACCATCCATAACGATGTAAATTGTTAACATGCAGGATAAAATGATGAACCATAATGTTTCCATGTGTTTTACTCCAACAATTTTATTCCAATAAAGATTTTAGTCAAATCATTCCCCCTTTATTAAAGGGGGTAAGGGGGATTTAGAAAATCATCCAAGTATGTCCATATTTGATAGAAAAAAATTAAAAATCCCCCTGAATCCCCCTTTTCCAAAGGGGGATAAAACATTATTTCTCAAAATCCGGCCCATGATAAATCTCTCTACCTACTAACAACAAAAAGAGCACACCCAATAAAAAATAAAGCCCGATAAATCCAATCAGGGTAAAAAGACTATTCCCATCCGACACATAAGGTGAAACCCCTTCTGTGGTTCGCATCAGGTTATAAACCAGCCAGGGCTGTCTGCCCAATTCGGCATTGTACCAGCCGGCGGTGTTGGCAATATAAGGAAACGGGACCATCAGCAATAATACCCAAAGCAGCCACTTGGTTTGAAATAGTTTCTTTCGATATAGAAAGGATATAGAAACCAGCATCACTAAAATAAAAATCGTTCCGAGCCCTGCCATGATGTGATAAGAGAAATACAAAAGCGGCATATTGGTAGGCCAGCTTTCTTCAGGGAATTCACTCAAACCCTTCACCTCAGCGTTGAAAGAAGCGTAAGTCAGAAAGCTCAGAAATTTAGGGACATAAAGCGGATTATCCAGATGTCTCGTTTTCATGTTGGGTTGACCAATCAAGGCAATCGGGGCACCTTTTTCGGTTTCAAACAAGCCCTCCATTGCCGCAAAAGACACCGGCTGATATTTAGCCATGTTTTTGGCCTGTTGATCACCGCTAGGAAAGGCAGCGAGAGTGCTGCCAAAAATTCCGGCAATGACTCCCATTCTCACAAAAATCTTTCCGTATTCAACATGCATATTGCGCAGCAAATAAAATGCGCCGGTTCCGGCCAGGACAAATGCGGTGGTTATTACCGATCCAGCCATGGTGTGAAAATACTGCCAGATTCCCCAATGATTTAGCAAAAGCGCCCAGTAGCTGGTCAAAGCGAATTTTCCATTTTCAAGGAACTCAAACCCGACCGGGTGCTGCATCCAGGCATTGGTCATCACAATGAGATACCCGCTCAACCAGGAACCTAAAAATACACAGAAAGCCGCAGCCCAGTGTAATTTGGGTCCTAATCGCTTTTCACCAAATAGGAACAAACCCAAAAATGTAGATTCAAGAAAAAAGGAAAACATTCCCTCCATAGCCAGAGTTTGTCCGATAACATTTCCGGTCAATTCGGAAAATTTCGCCCAGTTGGTTCCGAATTGAAATTCCATGGGAATACCGGTCACCACCCCCATAACAAAATTAATTGCAAAGATTTTTGCCCAGAATTTCGCCGCTTTATGATACCGCTCATCATTTCTCCGCAATCCCAGAGTTTTCAAAATCACAATCACTAATGCAAGCCCCATGGTCAACTGGGGAAACAAGTAATGAAAAGTCACCGTAAAGGCAAATTGTAAACGACTGTAAATAAAGGCATCTTCCATCGGATTCTTCCTATGATTAATTATGTGACTAAAAACCGGTTGAAATATAAAGATTTGCCCTTTTGACTTAAATACTTAAATTAATTTCAGGCTCGTTGTATCACTTAATTTTGATGGCAATTTATAAAGTTAGGTCAAGGAGAGATTACATGAAATTCATGTATTCAATTTTACGCCCATTTTTGTTTCTGTTCAGCATACTCATCATTAATAACACCGCCTGCACTCAAAACTCAAATTATCTGAAAGAGAAATATACCAAGCATGAATACCGAATCGAGATGCGAGACGGAGTAACGTTGTTTACCTCAGTACTTATCCCGAAGGATGATTCGCAAAAATACCCTATCTTGATGACCCGGACTCCATATACCGTGGATGCCTACGGGGAAGATAATTATCCAATGAGGCGGTTTCACGAATGGAAACACCTGGCGGAAGACAAATTTATTTTCGTGCTGCAGGACGTGCGGGGCAGGTTCATGTCCGAAGGAGAATTTGTGAACATGCGGCCCTACATCACCGATAAGAAAAATTCTACCGATATTGATGAAACCACCGATACCTATGATACGATCGAATGGCTGATCAAGAATATCCCTAACAATAATGGCAATGTAGGAATCTTTGGAATATCGTACCCCGGCTTCTATTCTGCCATGGGGGCAATTGACGCTCATCCCGCTCTCAAGGCAGTTTCCCCGCAAGCGCCTATTGCGGATTGGTTTGTTGGCGACGACGTTCATCATAATGGCGCTATGGCACTGGCACCGCTTTTCAGATTCTGGCCGGCAGTGGGAGCCCCTCGACCGGAGCTTACCACTCAATGGCCGGCAGGATTTGAATTTCCTACACCGGATGGTTATCAATTTTTTCTGAATATGGGTCCCCTGCCCAATGCCAATAAAAAATACTTTAATGGCCAAATTGCATTCTGGAATGAAATAATGAAACACGGCACTTATGATGAATTCTGGCAGTCGCGCAGTAGCCCTCCCCACTTCAAAAACATCAAGCCGGCGGTGATGACCGTGGGTGGGTGGTTTGATGCCGAGAATTGTTTCGGCGCTTTGCAGACGTATCATGCCATTGAAAAAAATAATCCCGACGCGTATAACATTTTGGTTGAGGGACCCTGGTTCCACGGCGGATGGGTTCGGTCGGATGGATCGTATCTGGGCAACATCCAATTCGGCAGCAAAACCGGAGAATATTATAAAGAGAATATCGAACTCCCTTTCTTCAAATACTTTTTGAAAAACGAGGGTGAATTGGATTTACCGGAAGCTTATACATTTGTCACCGGTTCCAATGAATGGAGAAAACATGATTTTTGGCCTCCCCAAAATACTGAAACTAAACGACTCTATTTTCTCGAGAATGGATTGGTTGATTTTGAAGAGCCCACTGTTTCAATTGCATATGATGAATACATAAGCGATCCAAATAAACCTGTTCCGTTTACGGCTCAAATTGTTACCGGAATGCCCCGTGAATATATGGTGGAAGATCAACGATTTGTTTCAAGCCGGACTGATGTATTGGTTTATGAAAGTCAAATACTTGATGAAGATATAACCATTGTCGGACCGATCACTGCAGAATTGTATGTCTCAACTTCAGGAACCGATTCGGATTGGATTGTCAAATTGATTGATGTGTATCCCGATGATGCGCCGGATAACATTCCAAATCCTTGTGAGGTGAGGATGGGCGGCTTCCAGATGCTGCTGCGCGGAGATATTATGCGCGGCAAGTTTCGAAACAGCATGGAAAAGCCGGAGCCGATGGTACCAAACCAGGTGACCAAAATTGAGTTCACCCTGAATGATGTCTACCATACCTTTTTAAAGGGACACAAAATTATGGTGCAGGTGCAGAGCAGTTGGTTTCCGTTATTTGACCGCAATCCGCAGAAATTTGTGGATATTTATAACGCAACTGAAGCGGATTTTCAGAAGGCGACCCAGAGGATTTATCGTTCTGGAGAATTTACTTCAAATTTGAAGGTGAATTTGATTGAATGACTTGACGATTCACGGAATTCTACCTCGACGAACTTTGCGTTTGCGCCAACAGCAAATAATCACCCAGTATATGGGCGCTTTCTTTAAGCAGCAGGTCTTTCTTGATGGGATTTTCCGGTTCCGCTGCATCCTCATCCGATTCGGTTTCTTTCTCTTCTTTCTTCCGCTCTTCCCGCCGTTTGGATTCCATTAGTGATATTTTCTGGTGATTTTTCGATTCTTCATATTTGGATATGTTATCCAACAAGCTGGCGTATTCAGGGCTTTTATCCATCCTGATATTGTGCTGTGCTTCGAGTTCCGGGATAACATTGGAATAAGGGCGGTAAACATCATATTGCGTAGATCTGATCTTATCCCACAACAGCGCATTTTTGCTGGTGCTTTCACCAATATCCATGGAACTGTATCGCGATGGGAAAGAAATATCCGGCATTACGCCGGTATGCTGGGTACTGCCTCCGTTAATCCGGTAGAACTTGGCAACGGTCAGTTTTAATTGCCCTAATTTATCAAAGGAGCCGGGTACGTACCGGTTCAGATCAATGGCGTTTTGTACGGTTCCCTTTCCGAACGACTGGCTGCCAATGATAATTCCCCGGTTGTAATCCTGGATTGCGGCCGCAAAAATCTCCGAAGCCGAAGCGCTCAGCCGGTCTATG
>Ga0209536_100011712_pt1 | contig 12815 bp, 8 predicted proteins | sample DeeMarSeWOR28_12_FD_187461 | JGI IMG/M metagenome (GOLD analysis project Ga0209536, IMG submission 187461) | Marine sediment microbial communities from White Oak River estuary, North Carolina - WOR-2-8_12 (SPAdes) (version 2) | ecosystem: Environmental > Aquatic > Marine > Intertidal zone >...
TTTATTGTTTGATGGAAAACTATGATTATGATCTGCTTGTCGTTGGATCTGGCCCCGGTGGCCAGGAGGCGGCTATTACTGCGGCTAAACTGGGCAAATCTGTTGCGCTGATTGAACGAAAGCCTTATGTCGGTGGTGTCAGCCTGCAAACGGGTACCATTCCCAGCAAGGCGTTGCGCGAAGCTGCCTATGTAACATCGCGTTCAGCGAGCCTGGGCATGCGTCGCATAATACAAACGCGTGCTGCGAGTGAGCCCGGATTTCTTGGCGACGTCATCGGACAGAAAGACAGTGTGGTTGATCGCAAGGAGTCTCAAATACTGGAAAGGCTGATGACGGTGGGCGTCGTATTGATCCCGGGGGAAGCCGGTTTTGAAGGTGCCCATACGCTGCGTGTGACCAGTCCACGTGGCGATCAGCAGTTGCTAAGCGCTGCTGTCATCGTGCTGGCAACAGGCTCGCGACCCAGAAGGCCGGCATCCGTTCCCTTTGACAAAGAGCGGGTGCTGGATTCGACTTCTCTGTTAAAGTGTCGCCGCCTGCCATCGTCGCTGATCGTAGTCGGGGGTGGTGTTATCGCTTGTGAATTCGCCACTATCTTTGCCTCTCTCGGTAGCGAGGTTACTCTGGTGGACTCCCATGCGCAGCCGCTGGACTATCTGGATACAGATATCGTCTCCCGCCTGATGGAAGACTTCGACGATATGAATATCAATCTGCGTATGAGTACACGTATCAGCCGGATCGAGCGTACAAACGATGGTGTCAGTGTGATTACCGAACAGGGCGACACCCTGCAGGCGACCGCGCTGCTTTACGCACTGGGGCGCGAGCCCAACTATGGCCTGCTTGAGCTGGATAAGGCAGGACTGGTTGCGGACGACAATGGTTGGGTCAGGATCAACGAGTATCATCAGACATCACAGCCTCATATTTACATCGTTGGCGATCTGGCCGGACGGCCGTCGCTGGCGTCAACTGCAATGGAGCAGGGCCGCATGGCAGCACATCATGCATTCAAGGCGGAAGTCCGGCAACGAGCCTGTTTCCTGCCGATGGCCATTTACACAATCCCGGAACTGTCTTATGTTGGCGAGACGGAGCGGGAGCTGCAGGGGCGAGGGGCCGACTATGTCAAAGGCTATGCATATTATGCTGAAACAGCCCGTGGCAAGATCATTGGAGACGAACACGGCTTGCTAAAACTGCTGGTTGATCGTCAAAGCCGTACCATTCTCGGTGTCCATATCATCGGTGAGTCGGCCAGCGAACTGGTGCACGTTGGGCAAATGCTCATGATGTACAGTGCGACTGTGGATGTGCTGGCCGCGACGGTGTTCAATTACCCCACTCTGGCCCAATGCTACAAGACTGCTGCGCTGGAATGTCTGATACAACTAGGAGATAAATAAGTGGGAAACAAGCAGGGTCAGATGAAACTTTCTTCTTGATATGATCAAAAAGGGGTAGATTTATTTTTTAGCGATGATGCGCTAAGGTGCGCAATGCTTGCTATTCCAGGGAAAAAGAAGGATGCCAGGGATGGGACGAGTGGTGATGCTGAATTATCCCCACTACGTGGTGCATCGTGGTCATACCCGGCAAGTCGTATTTACTGGTGTGAAAAAAGGGGATCGACTTATTTAACTGGCGCATTTGACCCGAAAATAAATCTGTACCCATTTTCTCAGTACCCATTTTCTCAATGCGGCCACTTAACTCAAACCTTAGGCAAAAATCGAGATCATTTGTATGTTTGAATGGATAGCTAGCCCCGAAGCCTGGATTGCTTTAGGTACACTCGTCGCGCTGGAAATCGTGTTGGGAATCGATAATATTATTTTTATATCTATCCTGGTAGGCAGGCTACCCCATCAGCAAAGAAATATAGCGCGGCAGTTAGGTTTGACTCTTGCAATGCTTACCCGGCTTTTACTGCTTTTCAGTCTTGTTTGGGTGATGGGCCTGGTAGAAACATGGTTTACAGTTTTTAATAACGAGATATCCGGCAGAGATACAATATTAATACTTGGCGGTCTTTTCCTGTTAGCAAAATCAACGCATGAAATACACACTAGTCTGGAAATAGTGCAACAGACCGAGGCTGTACCAAGGTTAGCGGGTTTCTATTCAATACTGGCGCAAATCGCGGTTCTGGATATTGTATTTTCACTTGACTCCGTTATTACTGCGGTGGGTCTTGTTGAACATCTATCAATTATGGTGATAGCAATCATAGTTTCAGTTGCTGTTATGTTATTTTCGGCAAAAACTATTGGTGAGTTTGTTGATAGAAATCCAACGATTAGAATGCTTGCGTTGGCCTTTCTGCTTTTGATTGGTTTCACCCTGGTTGCAGAGGGCTTTGATGTGCATATACCAAAGGGGTACATCTATTTCGCTATGGCGTTCTCAGTAGGAGTGGAAATGCTGAATATAAAAGCCCGCAAGAAAAAAGAAGCTGTGCCTGTTCAGTTATCAAAAAAAGTGTCAGAAGAGAATGCCTGATAAGCGGGATCAGAAGAAACTTTCTACTTGGTAAGGATTTTCATCCTGTTGATAAAATGGGACCTAGCGAATATTTTTTAACCATGAAAGGCCTGGCTATTATTTAAGCGCGAGGTCCCCTTTTTTAATTATTGCTGTGTGCGCAGCGGTGATCTCTGGATCAGGAAAACCGTTAACAGCGGCGCCAGCAAGCCGATCAACGCGACCGTGATCAGCAGCCAGCCGAGCTCGCTGTAATCGGCCACGCCGGTGACCGCGTCGGTGACACGGTCACGCACTTCGCGCGTTACCGTGTAGATCTCGTTCAGGTACTTGGTGCCGAGGCTGGCCGCCGACAGCGCCAGGTTGGTGAAAGAAGCCATGACCGCGAAAAACGTCGCTTTCAGGTGCGGCGGCGCGTTCTTCGCGATCCACGCCAGCATCGGAATCATCGAAATCTGCCCCAGGGGCGACTCGATTGCGGTATCGATCAGTGCAATGAAACGCGCGTCGACGATGCCGCCGGTGCGCGCCGCGGTCCATTCGTGCAGGCCGTAGTAAAGTCCGATATTGGGCAGCGACAGGATGCCTGCAGCGATGGTCAGCACGACGATGACGTAGGCGATCGAGTGCTTCGCCATCATGGGGCGCAGCACCACCATGCCGAGCAGCGCAAGTGACGACGCGATCAGCGACAGGATCGACAGGAAGCGCTGATCAAAGCCGAGCTCGTCGATCTCGAACCAGCCGGCACCGGGACCGGGTAGCGGGGTCGCGCGGAACACGAAGATAATCACCGCGGTGCCGACCAGCATGTTGCGCGCCCCTGGCTCCAGCTCGAGCAGCAGCCGGTACATCAGGAACAGGACGATGCTCATCGATCCGATGAAAATGATTTCCTGCGCCAGCGGCACCTGGCTAACACCCATGGCCACCGTAAACACCGCGAATACCAGGCTGCCGCCAAGTATCCACCAGTTGGCATGGGTTTCGCCGGCAGGAGCGAACAGCAGCTTGTCGATGCTGGAATGATCGTGTCCCTGTGCTTCCAGTTCGCGCGCGCGGCGCCGCTGCAAGATGCCGCCGAGGATGACGCCGCTGATCGAAACCAGCGGAATGACCAGCGCGAGCAGGTAGATATCGGCGTAGATCGCGACCTTCATTTCCTCGGACATGTTCTCGACGCCCTCGAACATCGTGATATTCAGCAGCGCGACCGCGACCAGCCCGCCGATGATCGAAAACCGTCCCAGCGTCTGCATCGTCGTGTGCATGGTCTTGATTTCACTTTCCGGGTAGGGGTTGCCGTCCTCGTCGATCGTCGGCACCGCCTCGACGGTCATCGCATCGGCGACCACGTCCTGCACCACGTAGCCGGTGGGGGCGAGCAGCGTCGAGATGACGAACCATGCTTCCGGCTTCATGATCGCGGCCATCGCTTCGGTATGCGCGATGATGCCATACATGATCAGCACGCTAGCGGTGATCAGGCCGGCGCCGATATAGACGAGCAGCGACTTGTGCCGCCAGATCAAATCGACGAGGTGCCCGAGCGGCATTTTCAGCGTCCAGGGAATGCCCGCCCAGAAAGCCAGGCTGGCGAGAAACGCCGCGGAAAGATCGAGGTAATCCTTGATGAAAAACGTGCCGACGATCGAGGTCAGCCCGGAGACGCCCGCGGCAAGGTAGACCATCAACGGCGGCAGGTAGGTCCAGCGGAACTGGCGTCCAAGATCGAGAAAGGTGGCATCGAACCAGCGCCACATCGTGTTAGTGATCATAAATAAAGTAAATAAAATGGGCCAGGCCCATTTGCTCCGTTCTCTTTAATTCGTTAATTTTGAATTGTATTCATAAGTCTAGAATACTTTTATCTGTTCTTGGCTTGCCTGGCAATTGCAGCATGTGATGCAGCTGGGGAGGGAATGAAAGGGATCAGGCCCCTTTATTCAGTCTAATACTGAAACACCGCATGGTAATGATTAATTTCGGGATAAAGTGGATCAGATGATGAAATGTAGGGTAGGCTATATGTATCATGGCAGACCAGGTAAAGGGGCCTCACCCCTTTTTCTAACGAGGCTATATTATATGAGCCATAGTGAGATTCATCGATCACATCGTGTCGGATGGCTACGCGCTGCAGTACTTGGTGCCAACGATGGCATCGTCTCAACTGCCAGTCTCATAATTGGTATTGCAGCCGCAAACGCTGCGCGAGATAGCATTTTACTTGCTGGCGTAGCGGGGTTGGTCGCAGGTGCAATGTCAATGGCTGCCGGCGAATATGTGTCTGTGAGTTCACAATCGGATACTGAGAAAGCCGATCTGTTGCTCGAAAAACGATCCCTTGAACAGGACTTTAATTTTGAAAAGGATGAGCTTGCGAAAATATATGAAGGGAGAGGACTTGAGCCCGAGCTGGCAATCAATGTTGCAGAAAAACTAATGGCTCATGATGCACTGGGTGCCCACGCCAGAGATGAAATCGGGATTACGGAAAGCGCGGGTGCTCAACCAGTTCAGGCTGCAATTTTCTCGGCAGCCACTTTTACTCTAGGGGCTGCACTTCCGTTAATGGTTACCTGGATTACACCTGGTCCCGGCTTGGTAATTGCAGTTGCTATCTCTTCACTTTTATTTCTGGCTTTACTGGGCGGGATTGCTGCACGCGCCGGCGGCGCATCTATTACCATTGGTGCTTCTCGGGTAACTTTTTGGGGTGCACTCGCCATGGCATTAACCGCGGCAGTTGGCCGGATGTTTGGTGTTGTTGCCTGAAGGACGATAATCAACGGAAACGTCATGTCATCTACAGGAACAATAGGAGCAATAGGTGTCGGAACACGATTAATTTGAAAATGCTGCTATGAAAAACGCGGTCTGTCCCCATTAGTGCGCGTTTTGCCTGATAAAGAAACATATCCATAACCTGGCCATAGCTGATTCGAAGGGTTGCTCATTACTTTCATCAAGCAGGATATGATGGGTGCAAACTGAAAACCGAAGCAAAATATGGTACCTGGCCGGGGTGTACAAGAAATGGTAGGCCCGCAGAAGATGTATTGCCGGTTAAATAATTATCCCTCCGTTCCTTATAATGACGAATGATGAGCTACGACGAGCTACTTAAAATCTTCGGCCATTTTGGACTGGCAGTTCTTATGGGTATTCTTATCGGACTCGAACGGGAGTTGCGCGAGGGAGGGGCATCTACTCTTGGTCTCAGGGATTTTGTGCTGATCGCATTGATCGGTGCGATTTCTGCATTTCTGGCTGACCAGTACAATGCGCCCTGGCTAATCGCGTTGGGATTCATCGGACTTCTGACTCTCGTGTTCTCAGGCTACTGGGCAGACCGTCAGCACGGATCAGGGGTTACCACTGAACTGGCCGCACTGATGACCTTTTTCATTGGTGTGCTTGTCCTCTTCGGTGCAGAGGAACTTGCGATTGCATTGGCCATTGTAACCCTGGGTGTGCTTTTCCCGAAGGCAGCCATTAAATCATACACCAGGAAAGTCAGTGCCAATGAACTCAAGGCGGTTCTTCTCTTCATGATCATCACGTTTATCGTATTGCCGCTGCTTCCAAACCTGACACTCGATCGCTTTGTGACATTTGAGGCGGGCACCGTTGTCAATCTGGAGCCCGACTCGAAAAGCATCATCATTGAACCTGTCGGGCAGCCCGCAGTTAACGGAACTCGCCTGGAGATTTTTGACAAGGGCTGGAAACACCTGGGCGCAATGGTGGTCACCGGGACGAGGGTAGATGGGATTGTCGGCCGATTTGATGGCGCCAGCTTTGACAGTATCGAACCCGGGCAGAGTGCACGAAGCCAGCTGGACGTGCCTGCGCTTTATATCGTGCTGTCTGCACTGAATCCACACCGGATATGGCTGATCGTCGTACTTGTGTCGGCTGTCAGTTTTCTTGGTTATGTGCTTATCAAGACGATTGGTAGTGGCGCTGGTATTGGGCTCACTGGACTCGTCGGTGGTCTGGTCTCAAGCACCGTAACGACGCTGAGCTTCGCCAGACGCAGCAAGGAACATATCGGTGCCATTCCGATATTCGCAGCTGCAGTCATACTTGCTTCCTCGATCATGTTCCCACGGCTGATCATCGAGATCGGGGTATTTAATGCGGATCTCATGAAAAGCATCGCTATTCCGTTGTCAGCTATGGGTGCGACGGGCTTTTTGCTGGCTGCTTATTCTTTCTGGCGTTTTCGCAAGACTGAAACCGGGGGCGCCCCTTCAGTCACTTTCGACAATCCTTTCAGCCTCAGGTCGGCCGTATCGTTTGCCCTGATCTTCGCCCTGATTCTTGCCGCCACACGCCTGGCAACGGCCTACCTGGGTAACGCCTGGCTACCTCTGGTCGCTATTGTCAGCGGTCTTACGGACGCAGATGCGATCGCCTTTTCCATCAGCAACCTGCAGCGCAGCAATCTTGTGTCATTGGACTGGGCCAGCTTCAACCTTGTGTTAGGTGCTTTATCCAATACTTTTATGAAACTTATTCTGGTCTTCGCTCTGGGTAGCCGTGACCTGTTCCGGCGACTATTATGGAGCTTTCTGGCTATTGGTGCCGTGGGGATTATCAGCATGCTGTTGTACTATGATCTCGACCTTTAATCGCAAAGAAGATGGTTGCTGGCATGTGAATATGCGCAGACGACTGACTGGTTTATTTATCATTATTTGATTTGTGTTAAGGCCGGCTCTAATCGCTTGTGCCATAGTGATTTTATGTTTTTATCTGGCTTTTAAATCTAATTCAAATGCTTGTGCTTGAATATCTTAAGGAGAATTAAAATGATCTATAGAATAGTAATGATGTGCTTTGTGGTATCGCTTGGATCCATGTCTGGCAATGCATTTGCAGGGCTAACGGAGGGCGCTTATGCTGGTATTCAATATACGTCCCTTGATTTTTCTTTCGAAGATGTTTCTGAAGATTTCAGCCCGACGGGTCTGATTGGCCGTGCCGGTAGTAACATTAATCAATATTTCTCTATTGAAGGCAGGTTGGGGTTCGGTTTGTCAGATGATACAGTAAGTGTTTCAGATGGTGTAACTACTGCATCGGTCTCAATTGAGCTGGATACGCTTATCGGTGCTTATGGTGTAGGGCATGTGCCACTGGGTAAATCATCATCCATATATGCTCTTGTTGGCTTGACACAAGTCGATGCGACTGCATCCGCCGCCCTGACGGGTTCAGGCTCTGCGTCTTTTTCCGATGACGAGTCTGACCTGTCATATGGAATCGGCGCTGATATCGGCATACTGTATAACTTATGGATAAACGTAGAATATGTTCAATATCTCGATAAATCAGATCTTGATCTCAGTGCAATCGCACTTGGCATAAAATTTGGTTTTTAATCAAAGGGATTAAAGGGGGCCTCTTTCTCTACGTTTTCTCTTCTGATTACTTGTTACCTCAGAGATCAAACTCAAATCAAGTTTCATCTGGCCCCGCGTATTTAAAAACCGTACATCAACGGCAGTAGGGCGGTCAGCACTAGCCACATCAGCAACGACAGTGGCACGCCGATTTTGACGAAGTCCCAGAATCGATAGTTACCAGCGTTCATCACCAGCATATTGGTCTGATACGCCATCGGAGTAGCAAAGCTCATGTTGGCGCCAAACAATACCGCGAGTACAAAAGCTTCCGCGTTTAATCCCAGTTGTGCAGCAATGCTGACGGCCACCGGTGTGCCAATGACTGCCGCAGCATTGTTTGAAACCACATTGGTCAGGATCGCCATTAATAACATCAGCCCGCTTAATACGGCGGTTGCAGACCAGCCGTCGGTCACCTCGACATAACGTTGTGCAAGAAAATCAGCCCCCCCGGTCTGCAATAATGCATTACCCATCGCGAGGCTGGTCACGATAATCAAAATCACCGGGGCGCTTAAGGCGCGCCTGGCATCCCGCCAGCGCAGACAACCGGAAACGAGCATCATCAATACCCCGGCCAGTGCGCTGATTTCTATCGGCAGCAGACCGCTGGCGGCGGTTAATATGATAAACAACATAATCGCCAGCGCCACGGGAGCTTTGCTGGAGCGATTCAGGTCGGTGCTTGCATCCAGCACCAGTAGATTGCGGCTTGCTTTCAAGCGATTGATACTGTCTCTTGAACCCTGTACCAGTATTACATCGCCGGAATTCAGTTTGAGATCCTCGGCATGTGAGCTGCCGGGCTGGCTTTTCCAGCGATTGGCCTGGTGCAGGGCAAGTACAAGCAGATGATAACGGTCGCTAAAGCGCGCATTTTTGAGCGTCATGCCATCCAGCGTTGAACCGGGAACGACCACCACTTCGGCAATCTGCTGGTTGTTGTCTTTCAGCGGATGATCATCATCCACCGGTCTGTCGCGGGCAAATAAATGTGCGCCGATCAGGGATTCAAATTCTTTAAGCTTTTCCGGCGTATCACGTGCAATGATACGATCATTTGCGCGGATGACTACATCCGGCAGCGGAATCAGCCTGGTACCCTCTTCACCTCGCAGGATTTCCACAACCCCCAGTCTTCCGTCAGTCTTTGCAATGATGTCCGACAGCGTGACACCATCTGCAAAGCTGCCTTCCGCAATGCGCAGCTGGGCATTGAATATACGCGCCGAAGTGGAACGCATACGGGGTTCGCGTCGGGGTATAAGACGTGGGGCCACAAGCCATAAGTACACGATACCGACACTGCCTGCAATGATGGCCGGCACAAAAAAATCAAACATATTGAACTGCCTGACACCCAGTTCTGCGGCAAATGCCACCACCAGCAGATTGGTTGATGTACCGATGGTCGTCGCCATACCGCCTATCAGCGTGGCGAAACCGATCGGCATCAATAATGAAGATGCAGGAGTCCCGGTTTTGATCGACACACTGATCAGGATTGGCAGCAGCAGGATAACAATCGGCGTGTTATTGACGAATGCACTCAGCAAAGCGCCTGTTAACAGGGTTAATAAAAAAACCAGTAGCGGGCTCAGCGACCAGTATTTGGCCAGTACCCGCCCGACCGGCTCCAGTGCGCCGGTTCTGATCAGTCCCTGACCGGCTATCATCAAAGCACAAACGGCAATCAAGGCGCGGTGACCAAAGCCGGCCAGAAACTCGGCGCTGTGATAGGGCCCGGTTGCTGTCTGGTAGGGATACCATTCAAAAACAATCGTTAACAGCACCAGGATGAACAGACTGGAACTTGCCACTGGAAATTTTTCATTGGCAAATAACACCAGTGCGAGCACTATCAGTCCCATCACAAACCAGGCATGAAAACCAATTTCAACTTCGGCCATGAGAGTTTATTCTGATCAAATAACGCCTATTCCAATCCCGACCATGCAGAACTGCAGGATTGATCATTAAGGAGCGCCAGTAAACTGATCAGCAGCGGGATAAAGCAAAAATGATAAAAAAAACAGGGGTCAGGGAAACGAGTACAGGAGTGCTTCAGGCCTTACGTTCCACGTAAAATGTATGGTCTGGCACCGTAGCAGAAGATGGGACGGGTGAGTTCCATGCGACCTCAATCAATAACCGGAGTCAGGGCGATAATTGGGAAATGAAAAAAGGCGGGCCCCTTACGTGATGGTAGCAAATATATTGCTTCGGAAAACAGGCATCGTTTTTTTTCTGTGCTCGGCATTGATCATCGGTTCACCTGTTAACGCTGACACGGTGCGCGTACCGATCAAAATGGATTATCCGGTCTTGCGCCAGCTGATGCTGGGTCAGTTGTTCAACACACCGGATAAACGCGTGGAAATCATGCGAGATACGACCGGTTGCAGCACCATCTTCCTGTCTGATCCCCGTCTGCGTGAACACCAGCATTACCTGGAAATCACCACACATGTGCGCGCACGCATCGCAACGGCTGTTTTCGGCGACTGCACCCACCTGTTCGACTGGGAAGGAGATGCACGGTTTGTTACTGAACCGGTCATTCCAACCGGTGGCCGATCCGTCAAGCTGAATGTGCTCAGCACGCAACTTTACAATCCGCTGGGTGAGCGAGTTACCGGGCAGATCTGGGACCTGGCCAGCCGCTCGCTGCTATCATTGTTGAGCGCCTATACGATAGACCTTTCGCCAACCATCGATCAACTGAACACTCTGCTTCCGGCTATCCTCAGCCAACGCACTGTTGCGCAGATCCAGAAAATAACAGACAGCCTCAGGCTGGATGCAATAAGCGTCGCAAGCGATGGTATCGATGTCACCGTTAAATTCCACATCGACAGACTCCCGACGCCAGAGTCGGCAGCCATACTCTCCGCCGAAGAGATCCAGCAACTGGAGGCAAGATGGCAGATGATGGATGCGATGGTCACCTTTGCTGTCAAACGTTATGCCAAAGCGACCCATCAGCAGGCGCTGCGCAATGCCCTGGCGGAAATTCTGCTGGATGCCCGTTATCGCTTGCGTGATGCGATGATGATGCCGGTGACCCGGGAGACCGATCCGGTCCGCCACTGGTTCATCGATAGCTGGCAACGATTGGGGCCGGTGCTGCGCCAGATCAGTCTGGAGGATCCCGGTCAGGAACCCATGATGCTGATCAGCCTGCTGACTGCAAATGATGCTCTTGATACCCTTGACCGGCTGGGGCCCGGCATCGGTCTCGATATCTCCGCCGATGGTTTGCGTCGCATGGCGCGCATGCTGATCGATCAGCCCGGTGTCAATCCGCTGCATTATGACGAGGCCGTTGACCCGGAACTGCGTGACCTTTTCCGGCTTCCGGCGCTTCCCGACTCAGGCAGCCTGCCGGGATTCAGGTTCGACTTGTGGCCAATCCGTTCCGCCTGGGCAAAAACAAAAGGCGACCGCCGCGAACTCTGGGTTCCCGGGAAAAGCGAGTTGCCCGAGTACCTGCCGATCATTCGTGATCTACTCAAAGAGAGTGCCAGCAACACCACCAAAAATGGCCAGCTTGATGCTTCGGTGAAGACTCTCTTTGAACACCTGGTTCTCGCCACAGCCTGGCAGGAAAGTTGCTGGCGACAATACGAGATAAAAAATCAGAAGATCGTCACGCTGCGATCACGCAGTGGCGATTCCGGTTTGATGCAGATCAACGAGCGGGTATGGCGTGGCATATATGATACGCAGAAACTGCGCTGGGATACTGCGTACAATGCTCGCGCAGGTGCAGAGGTATTGCACCAGTATCTGGTCAAATATGCTCTGGAAAAAGGCGAGCACAAACACTCCGGGGGCCTCGACAACCTGGCACGATCATCCTATTCCGCGTACAACAGCGGTCCGGGCAAGATGACCCGCTATCGTGATCCTCAGGCGCCGCCGGCACATAAGGAAATTGACGCGGCATTCTGGCAAAAATACCGGGCAGTAAAACAGGGCAGGGCGTTGCAGGTCGCCCAATGCCTGGGCGGGGATGCATCCGCTATTGAAAACGCGCTGAGCAACAAGCCAGCTCCGGTGAAGTCCCGGGACGCCCACTAAATACGAATTTCTGGGTCAACGTAAAAAACCAGGGCGCACCGGGGCTTGCTCCTCTTACACCAGTTGTGTATCAACAGTGAGTCGCGTGGCTGATTTTGATAAGATAACATCTGTCATTGCCTCCAAACCCTGATCCGTACCGGATTGATAACGTAAGCGAGCACCGTCGTGCGAATGCACCATCACACAAGACTTTTCCTGGTTTTACTCTTTTTTTTCGTGCTTGGGGCCACGCCGCTCCGGGCAGTGGAACCTCCACGGGTAGAACGAGCAGGGAGCAAATCATCGGCTGCGGAAAAACTGATCGTCGGCGAGTTGGAATATGTCACTATACCGGTGCTGGATACGGTGTTCCAGGCCCGCATCGATACCGGCGCAAAAGCCAGTTCCATCCACGCAGTCGATATAGAGACGTTTGAACGTGATGGCAACCCCTGGGTCCGCTTCACCATCAAGAATCCCTGCAAGAACCTGGAATTCCCGCTCGAGATGGAAGTATCGCGCACCGCCCGGATCAAGCAGCAGGGTGAAGACAGCGAAAGACGGCACAGTGTTACACTGGTTGTTACCCTGGGTGATATCACTCGGGAAATTGATGTCAATCTCGCGGATCGTTCGAATTTCGATTATGCCCTGTTGATTGGGCGTGATTTTCTCAAAGGATCTGCCGTGGTCGACGTTGCACAGCAATATACGCAGAAAACGCCGGGCGCACGTTGCAGCGTTACAAAGGGGAGTAAATAACTTGCAGGAGCGATTACAGCTATATCTGTGGGTGGCCGTATTGCTGGTAATCGGTCTGGGCACGACGGCATACAAGCACTG